>ERZ869936.515-NODE-515-length-36047-cov-6.254001_pt1 | contig 36047 bp, 47 predicted proteins | sample MGYA00520876_ERZ869936 | MGnify/ENA primary metagenome ERZ869936 (study PRJEB32218, sample SAMN09650985) | biofilter metagenome | isolation source: enrty point of leading RO module | place: Saudi Arabia: Thuwal, RO plant located on Red Sea | collected 2016-02-17 ... | reverse complement strand
CGTCATCGTCGGCCGTTCGGTCGGCGGCGGACCGTCCGTGTGGCTGGACGGACGCGTCGATGCCCGCGCCCTCGTGCTCATCTCGCCCTTCACTTCCGCCTTCGCGGTCCGTTCGCCGGCCCACCGCCTGCTGCCGGGCAACCGCTTCCCCAACGAACGCCGGATCCGCAAATCATCGACGCCCCTGCTGGTGATCCACGGCGAGGCCGACCGCATCATCCCGCCGTCCCACGGCCGGGCGCTCGCCGATGCCAGCGCCGCCGCTCGAAAACGCTTCGTCGGCATCCCGGACGCGGGTCACAACGACCTGTTCCACGTCGCCGGCCCCGAAGTGGTGGCCGAGATCGCCGAATTCGCCGGCGGGCATTGAATCCGGATGGACCGCGAGCTTCAGCTCGCGGTTCGGTTCAGCGAACCGGCCGTTTCCTGCCCGCGTCGTCCACGCTCACGTAGCTCACGCGCGTCTGGAAAATCGGGGGTGCCCCGGGATTGCGACGATCCACGACCTCGACCCGGTAACTCACCGAAGTCGTGCCCTCGTGATCCCGCTCGCAGCGAATCGATAGGATCGTCCCCTCCCGCACCGAGTGGTGGAACTCCACCTTGTCCATGCCCACGGTGACGAACTGGCAGTGCGGGTAGTCCAGCGACGCGGCGATCCAGCTCGCCTCGTCGACCCACGCGAGCAGACGCCCGCCGAAGAGGAAGCCGAGGTGGTTGAGATCCTCGGGCAGGACCAGCCGCTGCGTTTCCATCTCAGAAAAAGCGCCGTTTCTTCTCCTTGTAGACCAGCGCATCAACCGAGGCCTTCCCCGCCCCGGCGACGACCAGCGCGACACAGGCGCAGAGATACAGGAGCGCCGGTTCCTTCGCCCCCTCCGCCGGCAGGAACCACGGCCCGTCCCCATGCACCTGGAAGGCCGCCACGATCATCGCGAAGCCGAGCACGAAGGCCGCAGGCCGTGTCGCCAGCCCGAGCACGATCAGCGAGGCACATCCCAGTTCGGCGACGATCGTCGCCACCAGGCTCACCGGGGGCGACATGTGCCACAGCGGCCAGATCGCCGGCACGGTCCATTCGTCCTTCAGCGCCTCGAACTTGCCGACCTTCTGCCAGCCGTGGCCGATCGCCATCATCAGGCCGAAGCCGATACGCAGCACCAGCAGGCCGGCGGACGCCACCGCATCGCGGGTGCCACAATCGAAAAAGAACTTCTTCATCCGGTTTTCTTCGCTTTGATCGTGATCCGCTTCAGCCGGTCGTCGCCGGAAGGCGACACGCTCTCGACCGCGTCGTCGTCCACCAGCGCATTGTGGACGATGCGGCGGTAGTAGGCGTTGAGCGGCCGGATGCGGAACGGCTTGCCCGAGGCCTTCACCCGCTCGGCGATGCCGCGCACCTCCTCGACCAGGTGGTCCTCCTGGATCGCACGGTAGTGCTCGCAGTCGATCTTCACCCGCCGGGCCTTGGGAAAATGCTTCTTCAGCACCCGATTGACCAGGTACTGCAGGTCGTCGAGCCGTTCGCCGTCCTTGCCGATGAGGTGCTGGCTCTCGCTGGTGAGGATCTGCAGGCAGGGACCGTCCTCCGTTTCCTGGATCTCGATGTTCACCGGGAAATCGAGATGACCCAGCATGGTATCGAGGATCTTGCGTGCCGCCTCCTCCGCTTTCATGTCCCTACGCTAACAGTCGCCGCGCCCCGGTCAATGGCCGGACTGCCAATGACGCGCCAGGTCCCCGGCATGTCCCGCCAGCGCCTGCTTCTCGGCCTTCGAAAACTCGTAGGGCTCGACTTTCCCGATGCCGAGGGTCCCGAGCACCCGCGCCCCGTCGGTGGAAAAGACCGGCACCGCCAGCGAGCCCGAGACCTTCGTCTGCCGCGCGCCTTCCTTGGCCACCCCGCCGAGGTCCTGCTGCAGGTTGCACAGCTCCACCGGCTCGCGCGTCGCCGCCGCCGCCCCGGCGATCCCTTTTCCGAAGGGGATCCTCGAAATCACCGGCAACAGGGCTTCCGGCACGCCGATCGCCACCACCAGGTCCAGCCACTCTCCGTCATCCGACCGGTGGATCGTGCCGGTTTGGCAGCCGAACTCCCCCATCACTCCCGCCAGCCAGGCCTCGGATGCCGTCTCATCGCTCATGCGACCGAGTTTCGGGCCGGCAGGCCGGCTGGGAAAGCCGAAATCCGGCATCCACACTCGGACCTTGCCGGACCTCCGGCGGATTCATTAGATCGCCGCACCCCATCCATTCCAAACCCATGAACAGCATCGAAGTCATTCTCTTCATCGTCGCGGTTGTCGGTGTCGTCGGCCTCGGCATCTGGAAAAGCCGCGACGAGGTCCACGCCGAGGAAGCCGGCGCCTCCGGCTACTTCCTCGCCGGCCGCGGACTCACGTGGTGGCTGGTCGGCTTCTCCCTCATCGCCGCCAACATCTCCACCGAGCAGTTCGTCGGGATGTCGGGCAAGTCGGCCGACTGGGTCGGGATGGCCATCGCCGGATACGAATGGTTCGCCGCCATCACCCTGGTCGGCGTGGCCTTCGTCTTCCTGCCGAAATTCCTCAAGTGCGGGCTCTACACCATCCCCGAGTTCCTCGAATACCGCTACGGCTCGTTTTCCCGGACCATCATGGCCCTCGCCACCATGGTCATCCTCGTCGGCGTGCCGACCGCGTCGGTCATCTTCTCCGGTGCCAAGGTTGTCTCGGGTTACTACCCCGACATCCCGGTCCTCGGCAGCCTCACCGCCTCCTGCTGGCTGATCGCGACCCTCGCCGCGGTGTACGTCTTCGTCGGCGGCCTCAAGGCCTGCGCCTGGACCGACCTGATCTGGGGCGCGGCGCTGATCGTCGGCGGGGCCATCGTGATGTTCCTCGCCTTCCAGGCCCTCGGCGACAAACCGGCCGAGGAACTGATCAAGACCAAGGTCGCCACCTCCAGCGCCACGGTCGACGACATCCAGCAGGCGGGTCCGATCGAGCGCCTGAAGCTGCTCAACCAGGGCGAAGCCACCTCCGGCCCCAACGGCTCGGGCGGCAAGATGCACATGGTCCGCCCGAAGGATGATCCGGAGATCCCCTGGACGGCCCTGCTGCTCGGCCTGTGGATCCCCAACTTCTTCTACTGGGGGCTCAACCAGTACATCGTCCAGCGCACGCTCGGCTCGAAGTCGCTCGCCGAGGGCCAGAAGGGCATCGTCTTCGCCGCCTTCCTCAAGCTGCTCATTCCCTTCGTCGTCGTCATCCCCGGCATCATGGCCTTCAACCTGTTCTCGGGTGAATTGCGCAAGGACGGGATCGAGAAGAACAAAACCCTGCTCGTCGAGCTCGATGCCGGCGCGACCAAGGCCTTCGAGGTGACCGACAGCTTCGCGGAACTCGAACCCGAAAAGGCTCTCGCCGTGATCCGCCACAACGCCGGTCTTGCCGGCGTGGACGCCCCCGAGGTCCCCGCCGACACGCCTCCGGCGAAAGTCGCGTCGATCGCGAACAAGCTTGCCGGCACGGCGGAGGCCGCCAACGAGAAGCTGCCGAGCGGGAAGCTGATCGGCTACGACTACGACTCGGCCTTCCCGGTGCTGCTGCGGATGCTGATCAAGGACAAGCCGTGGCTGTCCTGGTTCGTCCTCGCCGCGATCTTCGGCGCGGTCGTCAGTTCGCTGGCCTCGATGCTCAACTCGGCCTCGACCATCGCCACGATGGACATCGTCGCCAAACTCAAGCCGGACCTCAGCCAGGCCGGACTGGTGATGACGGGCCGCTCCTTCACGGTCATCTTCGTGATCATCGCCGCCCTCATCGCGCCATCCCTGGGAAGCCCGGCCTTCGGCGGCATCTTCACCTTCATCCAGGAATTCCAGGGCTTCATCTCGCCGGGCGTGCTGGCCGTCTTCCTGGTCGGCTTCCTGGTCCCGAAAGCTCCGAGGTTCCTCGGTTGGAGCGGGATTCTGCTCAACGCGATCCTTTACGGCATCCTCAAGCTCGGCGTCGGCGACTGGATCGTGAGCAAGGGCTGGTGGTTCTCGCCATCGATGTCGTTCCTCGACCGGATGGCGATCTGCTTCATCCTGGTGCTCGCCTTCTGCGGCATCATGACGGCTGCCAAGCCGCTCAACACGCCGGTGGTGCTGCCGGAGTCGCAAACCATGGATCTCACCAGCTCGAAATCGGCCAAGATTGCGGGCTTCGGCGTGATCATCCTCACGGTGCTGCTCTACATCGTCTTCTGGTGAAGCTCCGGCCGCGAAGCCGACTCGAACCCATCCCATGGCCCTCCTCATCAACGCCTCGCTCGCCGACCTTGCCGCCGATGCCGCGGCCAGCTTGAAGTCGACCTTCGACCGGAAGGCCTCCGTCACCGCGGCCGCCCCGGGCCGGGTCAACCTCATCGGTGAGCACATCGACTATTGCGATGGCTTCGTGATGCCCTTCGCGATCGATCGCTACATCGTGATCGCCGCCGCGATCAACGACAGCGGCGAGGCCCGCGTCAGCTCGGACGGAGAAGACCCGGTCACCATTCCGCTCCGCACTCCGGCCACGCCGGGCGAACCGAAGTGGGCGAACTACGTCCGCGGCGTGATCCGGGGTTTCCAGGACCGCGGACACACGATCCCGGGATTCGACGCCAGCATCATCTCCTCGGTGCCCCTCGGCGCGGGGCTGTCCTCGTCGGCCGCGCTCGAATGCGCCGTCGCCACGCTGCTGGAGGGCCTGCTCGACACGGTCCTCGACACCCGGGAAAAGGCCCTGCTGTGCCAGAAGGCCGAGCATGACTTCGCCGGCGTGCCCTGCGGGATCATGGATCAGTTCGCGTCGGCCTTCGGCCAGACCAACAAGCTGGTCCTGATCGACTGCCGTTCCGGCGAACCCGAGCTGGTGCCCTTTGAGAATCCCGACCTCACGGTGCTGATCGCCAACACCAGGGTGCACCACGAGCTTTCCGACGGCGGCTACGCCTCGCGCCGGAAGAACACCGAGGACGGACTCGCGATCCTCGGCAAGGAGTCCTGGCGCGACGTCACGCTACGCGACGTCGAGGAGGCGTGGGACCGCCTCGGCGACCCGGTCAACCGCCGGGCCCGCCACGTGGTCGGCGAAATCCAGCGCACCGTCGCCGCGGCGAAGGCGCTCGAAGGCAACGACTTCGAGGCGCTGGGGCCGCTGATGGCCGCCAGCCACGACTCGCTGCGGGACGACTTCGAGGTTTCCTGCAAGGAACTCGACATCATGGTCAACATCGCCCGCGCGATCGGTCGATCGGGCGGCGTGATCGGCGCCCGCATGACCGGCGGCGGATTCGGGGGCTCGACGGTGACCCTTTGCGAAAGCAACCGCGCGGAATCGGTCGCCACGACCCTGGCCCGGGAATACGAAAACGCCACCGGCATCGCGCCGGAGATCTTCGCTTCCAGGCCGTCACGCGGGGCCCACCTCGTCTGAGCGCCGCTCGCGCATCCGCAGGGCCACCAGCGCCGGCACCAGCACCAGCAGCGGCTCGATCCGGGGTGCCGAGGCGAGCGAGACCACCTGTGCGCCATCGAAGACGAGGCCGGTGACGCCAAACACGAGCAGGGCGAGCGGTGTCGCATCCCGCGCGGTCACCCGCCACCCCGCCACCGCGGCCAGACCGAGAAAGACCGCCAGCAGCAGCAGACCGGGGAGGCCGCACCACACGATCTGGCTGACCCAACTGCCATGGGGGTGATGCACCAGCCACCCCAGAACCGACTCGTCCAACGGCGGCACCCGGCCGGTCCCGATCCACCACTCGCCACCTTCCAGTCGCCCGAGGTAGGTCTTCCAAATCTCCACGCGTCCCGTCGCCCCCCTTTCCAGGAGGTCCGGCCCCGCCGCTCCCCGGTCCGCCAGGGCAAACGCGACCAGATAGGCCAGCGTGCCCGCCACACACGCCGCCACCTCCGGCAGGACCTTCCGACCCCGGCACGCCACCATCACCGCGGCTCCGGCGAGCGTCGCCAGCATCGCACCCCGGGCCTGCGTCGCCATCAGTGCGAACGCCAGGACCGACAACGCGCCATACAACGGCCAGCGCCACCGGGATTCCCGCCCGACCAGTTCAAAGCCCGCGAGGAGCGAAAAGCCCGCGAGCAATCCGGTCAGCACCGCATTCAGGCCGGTCGGGTAGACCAGCACGTTGCGCAGCCGCTCATCCTCGAGACCGAGTCCGGCCAGCGGATAGAACCGCACCAGCGACCAGAGCGAGACCCCGGCCGCCGCCACCACCATCGCGAGACGCAGGACGGGCCAGCCCCGGTCTCGGCCGCTGATCCCCAGCACGGTCACCACCAGCACCCCGACCGCCACGACGTCGAGCATCGCGGCGACGGCCGGCCAGCCGCCCTCCCGGCGGACCAACCCGCAACCGAGTTGCCAGGCCACCAGCAGGATCAGCATCCCCCTCCAGCGCCGGTCCCCACCGGCCAGGAGGTCGGCATTCGCCACCGCCAGGGGGGCGAGCAGCCACCAGAAGGCGGCCATGTGATAGAAGCCGTCGTGGAAAAAATGGAAGCCCGCCAGCCAGACGACACCGACCGCGGCGACCGCATCGCGGCGAATGCTCCCGAGCCTCCCCATCCGCGCTTTCCTACGAACCTCCGGCGGCATGCACAAGCTCCGCCCGGCCCGGACGGCTCACAGTTTCACCCGGAAGAAGTCGCGCATCACCTCGCGATAGACCTCGCGCTTGAAGGCCGGCAACCAGTCCAGATCGAACTCGTCGGGACGAATCCAGCGATGGCCGGCGAACTCCCGCGGGCGCTGGTTGGTATCGATCTCCGCCGCGCCCTGCCGGAGGAGGCACAGGAAATATTCCTGCTCCTGACCCTGGCAACCGTGCTTGCGCACCTTCTTCCGCCGCACGTCCTCGGGATACAGATAGCGGTATCCGCCCCGCGACTCGACGATCTCGTAGTCCTTCGGCCGCAGCCCGACTTCCTCGCGCACTTCCCGGCGGAGCGCCTCGATCGGGGATTCCCCGGGATCCACACCCCCTTGCGGAAACTGCCAGGCCCCCGGAACCTGCCAGCGCTCGCAGATCAGCAGGTCGCCGTCGGTCCGGGTGATCAGGGCCGCCACATTGGGTCTAAATCGAACCACGCCCCTGAATATCACCCGGGAAGGAAAAGGCGACAATCCTTAACTCTTCTTAAGCATCGCAAACCGAGACTGGCCTTTTCGCCGTCACGGGTGTCCATTGGGAATCATGAAAACGGCCCACTGGATGATCTGCCTCACCCTCCTGCTCGCCCCTGCCGCCGTCGCCCAGCAGGGCAACAACACCAACAACAACGAGGATGAGAACGAGAACGTGAGCGACTCCTCGAACGAAAACCGGCGCTTCTGGGAAGCCAGCGTTCCGGGCGGCCACTACATGGTCGCCCTCGACCGGATCTCAAACATCAGCATCCACGAGTACGCGCTCGACGGCGCGGTCGTCGTTCACGAGGTCACCATCGACACCAACGGTCGCGCCCTCGCCCGCTTCTACTACCTCCAGCCGATCTCCGAGACGATGAACCGCAACGAGGTCGCGCGCGTGGTCGACAAGGGCCGCCAGTTGATCGATCGCGCCGGACAGCGCCTCGGCACCAACGTCGCCGACATGGTCCAGAAGACCTACCCGGCCACCACGCACGCCGGCACGATCGAATACCGGCTGCAGGACATCCGCGATCTCGACGCCCTCTACGGCAGCCTGCGCAAGGCGTGGGAATCCGGCAAGGGACGCAAGATCACGATCCAGTGACAACTCACTGCGGCTCGCGCTCGGGCCGCTCCGGTTCTTCGTCATCATCGAAGATGCCGAAGATCCCCTCGACCCCGCGGACGACGTCGGCGCCCTTGCGGAGCGTCTCTCCGGCGTCGTCCAACACGTCCCCCCCGCCATCGAGAAGCCCCTTGCCCGACTCGATCAGGTCCTCGCCCTGACGGATCAGACCGTCTTCACCGGTCAGGCGCTCGATCACCTCGGGATCGATCGCGCGCTGCGTGAATCTCATCACCCTCTCGCCGGTCTCCGGCAGGATCTCGAACATGCGCATGCCCGCGGCCATGATCAGGCGCTCGGTCAGGTCCTCGCGCGGATCGTCGAGCGTGCCGGTGACGTGCAAGGTCGTCCACAGCAGGCCCCGCTCGCCGGGCAGAAACACCTTGGTTTCCGCGCCTGGAATCCGCGAAAGGGTGCCGGGCGTCAGGCCGATCCGGAACCGGCCGTCAATTCGCTCGTCCGCCTCGACCCGCAACCGGCCCTCGACCCTCATCAACCCCTCGCTGCCGATCCTGAGGTCGGACAAGGTCAGCGCCCCCGCCTCCCAGCGGAAATCCGTCGAAGCCTCGGACAGGGTCAATCGCCGGAATCGCGGGTTTCCTCCGTAGGCACCGAGCGCATCGAGGACCGGCAACCCGGTCAACACGCCGTCGAAAAGCCGCAGGCTGCCGCTGACCGCCGGACCGTCGCGAACCTCCGTCACCGAAAAGTCCGACTCGACCCGCCCCTCGACCCGTTGGCGCCAGTCCTCCGGCAGGATCTCCCCGGCACCGACGTCCGCGATCTCGCCGTCAAAGGAATAGCCGCTCCCGGACGCCTCACCGGTGAGCCGCGCATAGCCCCGCTGGTAGGCCCGGAACTCCGACCCGATCAGGAACATCGAGCCGTCCTGATAGCGCATCCGCGCCTGGTCGAGCCGCAGTTCCGGGACGAACTCCCACGGGAAGGTGATCACCCCACCCTTCCCGACCGCCTCATAGCTGCCGGATGCCTGCCCCGGCGTCACGCTCCAGCGCGTGTCGCGAAAGCCGATCTCCCCGTCCTCGAGAGCCAGCCGCACCGATGAATGGCCGATCTCGAGTTCCGTCAGGCGAAAGTCGTTTGGGATCCATTGCTCGTACCACGCCCGATCAGCGGTCGGGTCCGGTGCCGGGGCCGGCGGTTCCTCGTCGGGCGGACCATCCACATTTCCGGTCAGGTCGAAACGCGCCTCGATCTCATTGATCCTCGCGTCGCGCAGCAGCACCACGCGATCGCTGAGATGGCCGAGGCCGATGTCCATCGAAAGGCCCCGGGCATTGATCTCGCCGACCACATCGCCGCCCGAGGCATTCAGCGACCGGCAGTCGACCACCGTTCCGTCCCACTGGAAGGTTCCGAACTCCGCGTCCGCCCCGAGCGCCTTGCCCACCTCCGCCGACAGCATCTTCCGGAAGTCCTCGCTGTGCAGCCACGACTTCAGCCACAGGTATCCGCCGCCCATCACCACCAGCCCCACCGCGAAAAGCCCCAGCACCGCGCGCAACCACCAGCCGCCGCCTTTTCGGCCGGGCTTTCTCCCCCCGCGTCGTCTTCTCGCTCGGCGACTCATCTTGCCGAGGATGCGGCCGGATCCACGCCATCGCAAGCCGCTTGCACCCGATCTCCGCCGCCTTACACTGCCGCCCATGCAAGAGGAAATCCCGCTCAGCCGCGACGTCGATGCCATCCAGATCCCCAGCGGCGACACGATCCACCTCCCCGCCGGCACCCCGGTCTTCATCACCCAACGGCTCGGCGGAACCTTCACCGTCGCCACCTCCGCCGGCCTCGCACGGATCTCCGCCAGTGACGCCGACGCCCTAAACATCGACCTCGAAGCCGAGAAGGAGAAGGTCGCCGAGGCCGAGGCCCTCAAGGACGCCCCCGTCGAGGAACAGGTCTGGGGCCAGCTCAAGCAGGTCTTCGACCCGGAGATCCCGGTGGATATCGTCAACCTCGGCCTCGTCTACGACTGCACCGTCGAAGAAGAGGACGGCAAGACCGTCGTCGGCGTGAAGATGACCCTCACCGCCCCCGGCTGCGGCATGGGCCCGGTCATCGCCGCCGACGCCCAGTCGAAGATCATGACCATCGAGGGTGTCGATGACGCCAGGGTCGAGCTCGTCTGGGAGCCCGCCTGGAACCAGGACATGATCTCCGAGGAGGGGAAGATGAAGCTCGGAATGATCTGAATGGCTCAAAGCCCCACCCTGCGTCGAAGTGGTGGCACCCGCTACCGGGACCTCCAGTCCCACTCACGCGAAGGGGTTCTCATCACGGTTCATTCTCCGACTCGCGGCGGGTAGCGGGTGTTCCACCCGCGCCTTGTGGGCTTCACTCGTAGTGAGTCCAAAGCCGTAACACCTTCACCATTTTCTCCTCTTCGATAACTTGGTAAACGAGTCGATGCTGGATGTTGAGACGACGGGAATAAGCGCCCTTCAAATCCCCAACCAATGCCTCGAACGGAGGCGGGTCTGCAAACGGGTCTTCGCGTATTAAACCAAGAAGCTCTCGTGCCTTTTTGGCGAGCGGCGAACCCTTGAGCTTCTTCGCATCCCTCCTGGCCTGTCGCGTGTAGATCAGATCGTAGCTCACAGGTCGATTTCACTGCTACAGTCCGCGATCGATTCTGCCATGCCGTGCAAAATCGACTCACGCATGCCGGGAATACTCACAAGGTAGAGAGTCTCCTGGATTGATCGCCAATCCGATTCGGCAAGGAGGACCGCGTTGCCTCTCTTCCCGGTAATCTGGACAGGTTCGTGGTCGGAGAGAGTCGAATCAATCACCCGATAAAGATCGGATCTCGCCGCAGTTGCCGTAATCGTCTTCACGACGATAGCGTGCGCTGTTCCGTACGCATTGCAAGCGGGATTCTTGCCCAACATCTGAGAAATGGAGCCGGGCCCGCGAAACGGATCCATCACCCACAGCCGCTTCGAGTTGCCAACCACCCCGTAGTCGTCCAGTTGTGGTGCTTGGGTTGGGATGCGTGTCCTCGGAGTGTGGGGAGGCGCTGCATGCGCGGAGCGCCCTTCTGGGGCCGAGGTCGATACCCTCGGCCCGCAAGTACGGAGCGATCCCGTCGTTTCTTCAGATTCCCAGCAGCTCCGCCGTCGCCAGGCGCGGGCGGTCGGTGAGGAGTTCCGGGTCGCCATCGGTGACCAGCACCGTGTGCTCGAAGTGGGCCGACGGCTTGCGGTCGGCGGTGATCACCGTCCAGCCATCGTCGAGGATCCGCACATGGGGCGTGCCGGCGTTCACCATCGGCTCGATGGCGAGGATCATGCCGGGCTCGAGGATCGGGGTCTTGCCGCCGGGCCGGTAGTTGGGCACCTGGGGTTCCTCGTGCAGCTCGCGGCCCACTCCGTGGCCGACGAATTCCCGCACCACCGAAAAGCCGAGCGGTTTCACGTGCTCCTCGACCGCGCCGCACAGCTCGGCCAGGCGCAGGCCGGCGCGCGCCTTGTCGATCGCCTCGTAGAGCGACTGCTCGGTCGCCGCCAGCAACCGCTTGGTGGCATCCGGAACATCGCCGACGGGAACCGTGGTCGCGTTGTCGCCGATCCAGCCGTTCTTCACGATGCCGACGTCGATCTTGAGGATGTCGCCGGGATGGACCACGCGCGGCCCGCCGATGCCGTGGACGACCTCCTCGTTCACCGAGATGCAGGTGAAACCGGGAAAGCCGCGGTAGCCGAGAAAAGCGCTCTTGCAGCCCTCGCGCTTCATGAGGGCCGCCGCATGCTCGTCGATCTCGCGGGTCGTCACCCCGGGCTTCACCGCGGCGATGACCTCCTGCAGGATGGCGCTGGCCGTCCGGCCGGCCACGCGCATGTGGTCGATTTCGCGGGCGTTCTTGATCCGGATCTTACGTCGCTTCGCCATCGCTGATCAGTTGTCGGATGTCGTGCTCAAGGCGTTCCGCGACCTGGTCGATCCCGCCCGTCGCGTCGCACCGGAGCAGCAGGTTCCGGGCCGCGTAATCGTCGATGACTGGCACGGTGTGTCGACGGTATTCCTCATGGCGCGACAGAAAATTCTCCAGATCGTCATCGGCGCGGGGACCGGCCTCCCCGCCGCACTTCGGGCAACGCATTCTGTCATCGAGATCCTCCCGCTGACCCGTCCACCGGCAGTCGGGGCACTCGACCCGGTTCTCGATCCGGCGCAGCAGCTCCTCCTTCGGCACTTCAAGGGCCACGGCCGCGTGCAGCCGGTCGTGCCGCGCGTGGAGCCAGCCATCCAGAAAGACAGCCTGTGCCGGGCTCCGGGGAAATCCGTCGAGCACCCAGCCTCCGCGGTGATCCTCCAGCCAGTCGCCCATCAAGGCACACATCAACCCGTCGGGCAGGTAGCCGCCCCGCGCGAGGATCGGCCGGATCTCCGCGGCATGAGGCCCCCCGTTCTCGACGATCTCCCGGAGCAGCGCGCCGGTGCCAAGGTATTCGAGACCGAATGCCGCCGCCAGACGCCGGCCCTGGGTCCCCTTTCCGGAAGCGGGTGGACCGAGCAGCACGAACCGGAGCGGCATCACCGGAAAATCAGCCCTTCGCGATCCACGCAACCGCACCGATCACCAGCAGCAGCCCGATGAAGGCCCACAGGTAGACGATCGCGGTGCCGGCGGTGGACGCGCCGGTGGATTGCGAGAGACGGTCGTAGCGGCCCTTCAGCTTGCCCTTGCGCAGGAAACCGTCGTAGTGGCGCTGCAGGAGGTGCGTCTCGACCTGGCGCATGACGTCGAGGATCACGCCGACCAGAATCAGCAGGCTGGTGCCGCCGAAGAACTGGAGGACCATCGAACCCGGGGGCAGGCCGACCACCTTGCCGACGGCCACCGGAAGCATGAAGATCAGCGTGAGGAAAATGGCTCCCGCGAAGGTCAGACGGGTCATCGTGAAGTCGAGGAAATCCGCGGTCGGCTTGCCGGGACGCACGCCCGGGATGTAGCCACCGTTGCGCTTGAGGTCCTCGGAAATCTGGGACGGCTGGAACATCGTCGCCACCCAGAAGTAGGAGAAGAAGAAGATGAAGATCGCTCCCAGGACATAGTACCAGGTGCCACCGAGCAGTGCGTCCTGCAGGCTGCGCGACCAACTCGCGTCGGGAAAGATCTGGGTCAGGATGATCGTCGGCAGCGAAAGCACCGCGGTCGCGAAGATGATCGGCATGACGCCGGCGTAGTTGACCTTGAGCGGCAGATACTGCGTCTGGCCGCCGAACTGCTTGCGGCCGACCACCCGTTTGGCGTACTGGATCGCGATCCGCCGCTGCGCCTGGGTGATCGCGATCGTCCCGGCGATGACGAGCAGCAGCATGGCGATCATGACCACCAGCATCATCACCTCGAAGGTGCTGGCTCCCTCGCGGGCGACGAAGTGCTGCCATGTGTCGAAGAGCGCTCCGGGAAGGGCGGCGATGATGTTGACCGTGATGATGATCGAGGTGCCGTTGCCGATGCCCCGTTCGGTCATCTGGTCGCCGATCCACATCAGAAGGAGCGTGCCGGCCACGATGGTGAGCACGGTGAGGGCCTGCCAACCGAAGGTCGGCTCCGGAACCAGATCCCGTCCGAGTCGGTCGATCGCCTCGCCGATGCCCATCATCAGGGGATTGGCCTCGGGCTCCATCAGCGCCTTCGCGACGAAGATGCCCTGCACCAGGGCGATCGCGATCGTCAGGTAGCGGGTGTACTGGGTGATCTTCTGCTGGCCCCCGTCCTCGCGGCGGAGCCGCGAAAGCTTCGGCACCACCGCCGACATGAGCTGCATCATGATCGACGCCGAAATGTACGGCATGATCCCGAGGGCGAAGACCCCGGCCTGCTGGAGGGCGCCACCGGAGAAGATGCCGAGGATGGCCTGGAGGCCACCGGCGGTGGTGGCGTCGCTCTTCTCCTTCGCGATCTCCATCCACTCGTCGATCACGGTGGCATCGACGCCCGGCAGGGTGACGTGCACCCCGAGGCGCACGATCACGATCAGGGCGAGGGTGAAAAGGATGCGGTCGCGGAGCTCGGGAACCTTCCAGGTGTTCGCGAATGCGGAGATCATGGGTGTATGGCGGTCGGAAAAGGCGGGCGCTCTTTTAAACGCGTTGAGGAAGCGGGCAAGCGCTTCCTCAACCAATCGAAGTCATGGTTTTGCCTGCGGGGTATCGGGTCAGCCTTCGGCTGGCAGTTCCACCGTGCCGCCGGCCTTCTCGATCTTCTCCCTGGCCGAGGCGCTGGCGGCGTCGACCGCGACGGTCAGCTTCTTGTTGAGCTGGCCCTGGCCGAGCACCTTGACGATGTCGCACTTGCGACTGACGAGGCCCTTGGCTCGCAGGCTCTCCTCGTTCACCAGGTCGCCCTCCTCGAAGAACTTCTCGAGTTGCGACAGGTTGACGACCGATGCCTTGGTCTTGAAGTTGAAGTTGTTGAAGCCCTTCTTGGGCAACCGGCGGTGAAGCGGCATCTGGCCGCCTTCGAAACCGGGGCGGACCGTGCCGCCGGAGCGGGCCTTCTGGCCCTTGTGGCCCTTGCCGGAGGTCTTGCCGCGGCCGGAGCTTTCACCCGCACCCAGGCGCTTGACCCGGTGCTTGGCTCCCTTGTTCGGCTTGAGAGTGTGCAATTTCATAGGAATTGAGACTGAAGACTTGAGGACTGAAGACGGAAGACTCGAACCAGTGAAGTCAGAAGCAGGTGGCGGCGCACGCGGCGCTCATCAAGGCTTCCGTCTTCCGTCTTCAAGTCTTGCGTCTGGCGGTTAGATCGATTCCTTCTTCCCCTTGCCCCGGGCCGCGTAGATCTGGTCACGCGTCCGCAACTGGGTGAGGGCCTTGAGGGTGGCCTTGACCACGTTGGCGTGGTTGGCGGAACCCAGGGACTTGGCCAGCACGTCGCGGATGCCCACGGCCTCGCAGACCGCGCGCACGCCGCCGCCGGCGATGATGCCGGTACCGGGGGAGGCGGGCTTCAGGAGCACCTTGCCGCCGCCGTATTCGGCGTAGCTTTCGTGAGGAATCGTGCCGTCGGCCAGGTTCATCGCGACGAGCGACTTGCGCCCGGCCTCGCTGGCCTTGCGGATCGAGTCGGCCACCTCGTTGGCCTTGCCGAAGCCGAGGCCGACCTTGCCTTCCTTGTCGCCCACGACCACGAGGGCCGAGAAGCTGAAGCGGCGGCCGCCCTTCACGACCTTGGCACAGCGGTTGATGAAGACGACCTTCTCGGTCACTTCCTTGCCGTCGACCATCGTGGGTTCGCGCTCTTCGCGGCGGGGTCCGCGGCCACGCTGCGGCCGGCGGTCGGGACCGCCGGACCTGTTGTCCTGGCCGGATTGGGCGTCCGCTTCAGGCTTGGGCGAGGAGGCGGGAGGAGTTTCGTTGGTAGTCACCATGACGATTGGATTGCGCGGGTCGGAATTAGAAGTTCAAGCCGGCTTCACGAGCCGCTTCGGCAAGGGCCTTGATCTTGCCATGGTAGAGATGACCACCCCGGTCGAAGACCACGGCGCTGACATTGGCCGCCTTGGCGCGCTCGGCGACAAGCTGACCAACCGACGACGCACAAGCAACATTCGATGCCGATTTCTCCACCGATTTGTCGAGGGTCGACGCCTGGGCGAGGGTCTTGCCCGACTCGTCGTCGATGACCTGGGCGTAGATGTGCTGGTTGGAATAGTGGACCGCGAGGCGCGGTTTCTCGGCGGTGCCCGCGACCTTGCGGCGGATCCGCTTGTGGATCCGGCGGCGCACTTCCTTGCGATTCAATTGACTCATGATTCGTGGATGGTTGCGGATTACTTGGCGACGCTCTTGCCTTCCTTGCGGCGGACACGCTCGCCGGCGTAGCGCACCCCCTTGCCCTTGTAGGGCTCGGGCGGGTAGTAGCTGCGCACCTCGGCGGCGAACTGGCCGACCTTCTGCTTGTCGACGCCCTCGACCTTGATCTTGGTGTTCTCGGCGACGCTGACCGTGAGGTCGGCGGGGATCGGATGCAGGATCGGGTGCGACTTGCCGAGCGACAGGTCGAGTTCCTGGCCCTTGACGGCGGCGCGCATGCCGACCCCCTGGATCTCGAGCTCCTTGACGAAGCCTTCGGTCACACCGGTGATCATGTTGTTGACGATGCTGCGCACCGTGCCGTGAAGCGCGCGGTGCTCGCGCTGCTCCGAGGCGCGGGAGACGACCACCTGGCCGTCCTCCTCGGCGACCGTGACGCCCTTCGGCAGGGAGAAGTCGAGCTTCCCTTTCGGGCCCTCGACCTCGATGGTGCCGTTGGCGACGTTGAGCTTCACCTTGTCGGGCAAGGCGATCGGTTTGGATCCAACTCGTGACATGGTTCTGGTTCCTTTCTCGGGTCGGGGTTTACCAAACGTTGGCGAGGATCTCCCCGCCAAGGCGCTTGCGCTTGGCGTTGGCGCCGGACATCACGCCCTTGGAGGTCGAAACGATCGCGATCCCCAGTCCGTTGAGGACGCGCGGGATGTCATCGGCGCCGGAATACACGCGGCGGCCCGGCTTGGAGACGCGTTTCACATCGGTGAGCACGGCGCGGCCGTCGACGTAGCGCGCCTTGACCTTGATTTCAGGGAACTTCTCGGTGGTGACCACCTCGTAGCCCCAGATGTAGCCCTCGTCCTGGAGGATCTTGGCGATATCGGCCTTGATCCGCGAATAGGGTGCGGTGAATTCCTCGTTGCCGGCCCGGCAGCAGTTTTTGAAGCGGGTCAGGAAGTCGGAGATGGGATCGGTAAGAACTGCCATTTTCTCTAAATGCTGGAATTGCGTTTGCGGCCTCAGGCAGCGGCGCCCTCCTCCTTCGGTTTGCCCGCATCGCGGAAGGGCATGCCCAGTTCCTTGAGCAGGGCGCGTCCTTCTTCGTCGGTCTTGGCCGTGGTCACGACGATGAGGTCGAAACCGATCTGGCGCTTGATCTGGTCGAGTTCGATCTCGGGGAAGATCGACTGGTCGGGAAAGCCCACCGCATAGTTGCCGCGTCCGTCGAAACCCTTCGGGCTGATGCCGCGGAAGTCGCGGATGTTTGGAGCAGTGACGTTGATGAAGCGGTAGAGGAACTCCCACATGCGCTCGCCGCGCAGGGTCACGCGGGCGCCGAGCGGTTCCCCGGCGCGGAGCTTGAAGTTGGCGACGGCCTTCTTCGAATAGGTGATGGAGGGCTTCTGACCGGTGATCTTGGCGATCTCGATCACGGCGTCGTCCACCGCCACCTTGCGGTCGGGCTCCTTGCCCAGACAGGTGGTCAGGACGACCTTCTCGATCTTCGGAACCTGGTGCGGATTGGTGTAGCCGAGCTTCTCTTTGAGAGCCGGCACCACCTTCTCCAGGTAGTGTTGTTTCAGTGCGGGTGTGCTCATGGTTTCAGCGGGTCAGCGCCTGGTTGGTCGCGCTTAAGCGCGGGCCGGCTCCTTGCGGAGTTCAGCCCAGTTTCTTGACGTTGGAAAGGTGGATGGGACCGTCTTCCTCGATGATGCCGCCGTCGGGATGCTTCTCGGACCGGCGGACGGCCTTCTTGATCTTGCGGGCGCCCTCGACGATCACCTGCTGCTTGGCCGCGTTGACGACCATCACGGTGCCGCGCTTGCCCTTGTGGTTGCCGGAGATGACCTCGACTTCGTCGCCTTTCTTGACGTGCGTCTTCATTGGGAAACGGAATGGGGAGTTAGAGAACCTCGGGAGCGAGGGAGACGATCTTCATGAACTGCTTCTCGCGCAGCTCGCGGGCCACGGGACCGAAGATGCGGGTGCCGCGGGGGTTGTTGTCCTTGTCGATGACCACGATCGCGTTGTTGTCGAAGCGCAGGATCGAGCCGTCCGAACGGCGGATCGGAGCGGCGGTGCGGACGACCACGGCCTTGACCACGGTGCCCTTCTTAATCGAGGCGGTCGGGATCGCGTCGCGAACGTGCGCGGTGATGATGTCGCCGACATCGGCCGAGCGCGAACGCTTGCCGAGGACGCCGATCATCTTGGCGGAGCGGGCGCCGGTGTTGTCGGCGACCGACACGAGGGATTCCATCTGGATCATGGCAGGAAGAAATCTGAGATTTGCGATTTGAGATTTGAAATCCGGCGGAGCCGGGCTCAGTGGCTGAGGATCTCCTCGAGCTTCCAGCACTTGGTCTTCGAGATCGGCTTGGTTTCGATGATCCGGACCTTGTCGCCGATCCTCGCCTCGCCGTTCTCGTCGTGGACGTAGTACTTCTTCGACTTCTTGACGATCTTGTTGAAGGCCGGGTGTGGCACGCGGGCGACGTGTTCGACGACGATGGTCTTGTTCATCTTGTCGGACACGACCACGCCGACGCGGGTCTTGCGGAGGTGGGGACGTGTGTCCTGCTGGGTCTCGCTCATGGCTGGAGATTGGAGAATCGTGGAAAGTCGCGGGTTCAGCCCTCGCGGCGGCGGGCGTTGAGGTAGGTCATGGCGCGTGCGGTGTCGCGGCGGACCTGGCGGATGCGGGCCGAGTTCTCGAGCTGGCCGGTGGCCTGCTGGAGGCGGAGGTTGAACGCCTCCTCCTTGAGGTCGCGGATGCGGGCCTCGAGTTCCTTGGCGGTGAGTTCGGCAAATTCGTTGGTCTTGGTCGAAGCCATGATCGGAAGTCGGTTGGAGTCGTTCAGGAATGCGGATTGCGGACGACGAAGCGGGTCGGCACGCCGAGCTTGTAGGAGGCGAGGCGCATCGCCTCACGGGCCTGCGTCTCGGAAACGCCGGCAACCTCGAAGAGCATGTTGCCGGGACGGACCACGGCCACCCAAGCATCGACGGCGCCCTTGCCCTTGCCCATCCGGGTTTCCGGGGGACGGCGGGTGATCGACTTGTGCGGGAAGATCCGGATCCAGACCTTTCCCTTACGCTTGAGGTAGCGGTTGATCGCGATACGGCAGGCTTCGATCTGGCGGTTGGTCATCCACCCGCGGCCGAGGCATTGGAGTCCGAAGTCACCGAAGGCGACGGTGGTGCCGCGATGGGCGTTCCCGGCGCGGGAGCCGCGGTGCGACTTCCGGAACTTCGTGCGTTTGGGCATCAAAGGCATGGCTTGGTCCTCCTGGGATTAAAAAGTGGTGTTCGAAAAAAGCGGGCGGGATGTCAGGCTGAAGGCGCGGGGGCCGGGGCGTTGTTGCGGGGCCGGCGCGGACGGCGCTCGCCCTGGGGCGAGGGACCCTTGTCGGCGTCGTCCTTCTTGTTGACCCAGCACTTAACGCCGATCACGCCGTAGACGGTGCGGGCTTCGGCAAAGCCATAGTCGAGAGGCACACGAAGGGTCTGGAGCGGCACCTTGCCCTCGCGGTACCATTCGGCCCGGGCGATGTCGGCACCGCCGAGGCGGCCACCGCAGCGGATCCGGATGCCGTCGGCACCAAAGTCCATGGTGGTCTGCACGGCGCGCTTCATCGCGCGGCGGAAGGAAATCCGTCGCTCGAGCTGGATGGCGACCTGCTCGGCGACGAGCTGGGCGTCCAGCTCGGGCTTGCGGATCTCGACGATGTCGATCTTGACGTTGGCGTTGTCGCAGATCTTGGCGAGGTCCTTGGTCATGCGCTCGATCTCCGAGCCCTTGCGGCCGATGATCAGGCCCGGGCGGGAGGTGTGCAGCGTGACGCGGACGCTCCCCCAGGCGCGCTCGATGATCACCTTGGAGAGGGCGGCGAACTGGAGACGGTCGCGGAGATACTTGCGGATCTTCAGGTCTCCGTGGAGCTTGTCGGCATAATCCTTGCCGGAGGCGTACCACTTCGAGCGCCAGTCCTTGTTGACGGCGAGACGGAATCCGATGGGGTTGACTTTCTGGCCCATGATGAAATGCGGTTGGCTGGAGATCAGGCTTCGGCCTTCTTGGAGAGATGGAGTTTCTTCGGCTTCGCTTCCTCGTCCTCGGAGACTTCCGCGAGGGTGATGAAGATGTGGCTGGTGCGCTTGAGGATCGGACCGGCCGAACCGCGGGCGCGCGGCTTGTAGCGCTTGAAGGTCGGACCGGCGCCGATCACGGCTTCCTTGACGTAGAGACTGTCGGCATCGAGCGCGAAGTTGTTCTCCGCGTCGGCGATGGCCGTCTTGAGGGTCTTGTTGATCAGGAAGGCCGCCTTCTTCGGGGTGAAGGCGAGGATGTCCAGCGCGGCGGAGACCGGGAGACCCTGGATCTCGCGGGCGACGTCGCGCGCCTTCTTCGGCGACAGGCGGACGAACTTGGTGGTGCTCTTGACTTCCATCGGACGGTGGGATGAGTGGTTGAGGAAAGAGGTTATTCGATTTCGAGAAGGGCGACGTCGCCGAGCCGCACGGGACCCTGTCCGGGCTCCAGCGATTCGACGAAGGCACCGCTGATCCGACGGCGGACGTCGGCGACAATGGCGGTGCCGTAGGGTTGATCGCCCCGGTGGAGGCGGTAGGTCGATCCGATCCGGACGTCCTGCTGCTCGCCGATGTTGAAGATCAGCAGGCCGCTTTCGGAATCGATGCTCAGAACCTTGGCCCGGCGGGGCGAGGCCGAATTCTGGGCGGTGGGGGCGGGCTTCTGCCTGAGTCCGAGAAGCGAGTCAAGCTCTCGCATGGCGGTTTCGACACGAAGCCGTGAATCGGGGTCGGAGGCGAGGGCCTTGCGCAGGAAATCGGAGACCGCCCCGGAGAGCTGCATCGCGCCCGCTTCCAGCAACTGGATCCGCTCGTTGAGGATCTGGATGTCGGCGGTGGCCTGGATCAGGCGCTCGTCGCCGCCGTCGAGGAGGTCGCGGCCGAGGGCCTCCAGCCGCTCCCGGACCTGGCCGAGTTGCTCGGAGGCTTCCTTCTCCGCGCGGTTGGCCTCGGCGATCCCCTGCTCCAGCACGCGGTTGCGGACCCGCAGGTCGGTGATCTCGCGCTGCAGCTCGGCGACCTGCTCGGGCGTCGACTGACCCGGGCACGCACCGACGAGGACGCCCAGCCCGAGAAGGGCGGCGGCCGGACGGCGGATGGCGCGGGTGATCGACATGGGAGCGAAGCGCTGGGGACGTCTGTTATTTCTTACCGATGCCGCCGTGGGCCCGGAAGATGCGGGTCGGGGCGAACTCCCCGAGCTTGTGACCGACCATGTTCTCGGTGACGTACACCGGGACGAAGGTCTTGCCGTTGTGCACGGCGAAGTTGAGGCCGACGAAGTCGGGCGTGATCATCGACTTGCGGCTCCAGGTCTTGATCGGCTTCTTGTCGTTGGTCTCGATGGCCTTGTCGATCTTCACCAGGAGCTTCTGGTCGACGAATGGTCCTTTTTTCAGGGAACGTGACATGATGCTGGGAATGGATTAGCGCTTCTTGTTCTTGCGGCGCTCGACGATGAAGGTGTTCGTCGGCTTCTTGTGCTTGCGGGTCTTCTCGCCCTTGGCGTGGCCCCACGGCGAAAGCAGGTGCTGGCGGCCGCCACCGGACTTCGACTTGCCCTCGCCACCGCCGTTCGGGTGGTCGACCGGATTCATGCACATGCCGCGGACGGTCGGGCGGGTGCCCTGCCAGCGGGAGCGGCCGGCCTTGCCGGAGATCTCGTTCATGTGGTCGCGGTTGCCGACCTGGCCGACGGTGCAGTAGCAGTTGGCGTTGAAGCGGCGGATCTCGCCCGAGGGCATCTTGACCAGCGCCCAATCGCCTTCGCGGTTGGAAAGGATCGCCTGCTGGCCCGCGGCGCGGGCGACCTTGCCGCCGTTGCCGGGGGTCAGCTCGATGTTGTGGATCGCGGTGCCGAGCGGCACCTTGCTGAGCGGCAGGGCGTTGCCCGGCTTGGGCGCGGCCTTCTCGCCGGCGATCACCTTGGCACCGACCTTGAGGCCGACCGGGGCGAGGATGTAGCTCTTCTGGCCGTCCTCGTACTGGAGAAGCGCGATGCGGCAGGTGCGGTTCGGATCGTACTCGATGCCGATCACCTCGGCCGAGACGTCGTGCTTGCGGCGCTTGAAATCGATCAGGCGGTAGTGGCGCTTGTGTCCGCCACCGATGTGCCGGGTGGTGATCCGGCCCGTGTTGTTACGGCCGCCGCTCTTCTTGAGCGGGGACAGCAGCGACTTCTCCGGCTTCTTCTTGGTGATTTCCTCGAAGGTCGGAAGCGTCTTGTAACGCTGGGGCGGCGTGAGCGGTTTGAACTCTTTGAGAGGCATGGCTCGCGTAAGGATTGAGATTCAGAAAAGGGATTGGGGTCTTGAGGTGAGGTCGAGGTTCTCGCCCTCCTTGAGGCGGACGATGGCCTTCTTCCAATGGGCGGTGCGGCCTTCATCGGCACGGCGGCGACGCCTGGTCTTGCCGACCTGGTTGAGGGTGCGGACGGCCTCGACCTTCTTGCCGAGGAGGGCTTCGACGGCGCGCTTGATCTCGAGCTTGTTGGCCCGGCGATCCACCTCGAGAACGACCTCGTTGTTGAGTTCGTTGAGCATGGTCGCCTTCTCCGAGACGCGGACGTTCTTGATGACTTGGTAGAGATCCTTCATGGTTCCGGTTTCGGCTGGTGCTTCAGGCGGTGCGGGCGGCGAGGGTTTCGAGCGCGTCCTCGACCAGCAGCACCGTGTCGGCGTGGAGGAGTTCCTCGATGTTGACGCTGTCGGCGGTGCGGAGTTCCGCCCACGAGACATTGCGCGCGGCGAGGTAGGTGTTCTCGTCGAAGCTCCTGGCCACGATGAGCACCTTCTTCGGGGCGGCCTCGGCGGCGACCGCAGCGACGAAGGCCTTGGTCTTCGGCTCCGAGATCTGGAAGGACGACAGGACCTTGAGGGCACCGCTCTCGATCACATCGGCCAGCACTCGGCGGAGCGCGAGACGGCGGGTGTTCTTGGTGACCTTCTTCGAGTAGTCGCGGGGACGCGGACCGTGGGCGACACCGCCGCCGACGAAGATCGGGGCCTTGCTGGTGCCGTGGCGGGCGTTGCCTGTGCCCTTCTGGCGGTACATCTTCTTGTTGTTGCCGCTGACCTCGCCGCGGGTCTTGGCGCAGGCGGATCCGGTGCGGCGGTTGGCGCGGTAGGCGGTCACGAGGTCATGGACGGCCTGGGCACCCTTGCCCTGCTCGGCCAGCACGATGTTGGCGGCCCTGGCGTCGTCGGCAGTGAATGTTTTCGCGGACATGGTCGGAAATCGGTTGGGGTTTCAGCCGGACTCAGGCGGTCGGTGCCGGCTTCTTCTTGGCGGGACGGATCGTCAGGTAGCCGTTCTTGTGACCGGGAACGGCGCCCGAGATGAGGATGACGTTGTCCTCCGGACGGACGGCGACGACCTTGAGGTTCTGCACGGTGCGGCGGTCGGTGCCCATGTGGCCGGGCATCTTCTGGTTCTTCCAGATGCGGCCCGGGGTGGAACCCGCGCCAACCGCGCCGGTCCGGCGGTGCATCATGGAACCGTGGGTCTGCTTGAGGCCTCCGAAGCCGTAGCGACGGACCGCTCCCTGGAAACCGCGGCCCTTGGTGGTGCCGATGACATCGACCCATTGGCCGGCAACGAAAAGCTCGACGCCGGGGTGTTCCTCGGGCACCTCCTCATCATCGCCGAAGCGGAATTCCTGCACGAGATACTTGGTGTCGGAACCGTGCTTCTTGAAGTGCCCGGCCGCCGGCTTGGTGGCGCGCTGCTCCTTCTTGTCGTCGTAGCCGACCTGGACCGCGTTGTAGCCGTCGCTGTCGACGGTCTTGCGCTGGACGATCGTATTGCCGCCGACCTCGACGACGGTGACGGGAATCATCGACTGCGTCTCTTCATCGAAGAGGCGGGTCATTCCGAGTTTCTTGCCTAGAAGTCCGAGGGACATGGTTTCTTGGAGATTGGAGATTGGGAAATTGAGGGATCAGGGCCGCCGCTCGGCCGCTCAGATGCGGATGGCGATGTCGACGCCGGCGGGGAGGTTGAGCTTCTTCAACTCGTCCACCGTGCGGGCGGTCGGATCGACGATGTCGAGCACGCGCTTGTGGGTGCGGATCTCGAACTGTTCGGCCGACTTCTTGTTCACGTGGACCGAGCGGTTGACGCTGAACTTCTCGATGCGGGTCGGCAGCGGGATCGGGCCGGCCACCTTGGCACCGGTGCGCTTGGCGGTCTCGACGATCTCCAGGGCGGAGCGGTCGATGGCGCGGTGGTCAAAGGCCCGGAGGCGGATGCGGATCTTCTGTTTTTCCATGGCGTCGGAAGTGTTGATCGGTTGGGTAAAGCTTCGTTCAGCGTTCGTTGATGATTTCCTCGACGATGTTCGCGGGCACCTGTTCGAAGTGCGAGGGGGTCATCGAGTAGGAGGCGCGGCCGGAGGACAGCGTGCGGACGGCGGTCGAGTAGCCGAACATTTCCTTGAGGGGCACGGCGGCGTGGATCACGGCGAGGTTGCCCTTGGATTCCATCTGGCCGATGTGGCCGCGGCGGCGGGAAAGGTCCCCCATCACGTCGCCCTGGTAATCATCCGGGGTGGAGACCTCGACGCCCATGATCGGCTCGAGCAGGATGGCGGAGGCCTTCTTGAAGGCGTCGCGCATCGCGAAGATGGCGGCCATGGTGAAGGCGTTCTCGTTGGAATCGACCTCGTGGAAGGAGCCGCCGAGGAGATCGACATGCACGTCGACGACCGGATAACCGGCGACGATGCCGTTGGTCATGGCGTCCGCGATGCCCTTCATGCACGCGTTGTGATAATCCTTCGGGATTTCACCGCCGACGATCTGGTTGTCGATGGTCAGGCCCTTGCCCTTTTCGTTGGGGCGCATGCGCAGCCGGACGTGGCCATACTGGCCGCGACCCCCGGACTGCTTGACCAGCTTGCCCTCGCCGTCGGCTTCGACGGTGATCGTCTCGCGGTAGGCGATCTGCGGGGCGCCGGTGTTGGCCTCGACCTTGAACTCGCGACGCAGGCGGTCGACGATGATCTCGAGGTGGAGTTCGCCCATGCCGGAAATGATGGTCTGGCCGGTCTCCTCGTCGGTCTTGACGGTGAAGGTCGGATCCTCCTCGGCCAGGCGCACGAGCGCGTTGGCGAGCTTCTCCTGATCGGCCTTCGTCTTCGGCTCGACCGCCATGGAGATGACCGGCTCGGGGAAGGTCGGCGGCTCGAGCACGACTTCGTAGCCGGGAGCGGCGAGGGTGTCGCCGGTCTGGACGTTCTTCACGCCCACCATGGCGGCGATGTCGCCGGCGTAGCAGGCGTCGATGTCGGTGTGCTGATCAGACTGGATCCGGATCAGGCGGCCGACGCGCTCGCTCTTGCGGGTCCGGGGATTGAAAACGGTGTCACCCTTGCGAATGACACCGGAATAGACACGGAAGAAGACGAGTTTCCCGACGAACTTGTCGGCCCAGAGTTTGAACGCGAGCGAGCAGAACTTGCCGTCGTCGCCGGTCGGTACCTCGATCTTCTCCTCGGTATTGTCCGGGTGCATGCCGACGGCGGAAAGCACGTCGAGCGGGCTCGGAAGGTAGTCGATCACGGCGTCGAGCAGGTACTGGACGCCCTTGTTCTTGAAAGCCGAGCCTCCGGTGACCGGCACCAGCTTGTTGGCGATCGTCGCACGCCGGATGGCCGCCTTGAGGTCCGCCTTGCTGATCGGCTCCTCGAGGAGGAACTTGTCGCCGAGCTGGTCATCGACACCGGCGACGGTCTCGAGCAGCTCCTGATAGGCAAGTTCGGCGGTTTCCTTGAGCTCGCCCTCGAGTTCCTTCACCTCGTAGGTCGATCCGAAGGTCTCGTCATCGACATAGATGACGGCCTTCTGGTTGACCACGTCGATCTGGCCGCGAAGATTCTCCTCGGCACCGATCGGGATGAGGATGCGGACGGCGTTCGCCCCGAGCTTTTCCCTCACCTCGGCGACCACGCGGTCGAACTCGGCACCGACGCGATCCATCTTGTTGACGAAGACGATCCGCGGAACCTTGTACTTGGAGGCCTGGCGCCAGACGGTCTCGGTCTGGGGCTGGACACCCGCCACGCCGCAGAAGACGACGACCGCACCGTCAAGCACCCGCAGAGAACGCTCGACCTCGGCGGTGAAATCGACGTGCCCGGGGGTGTCGATGATGTTGATCCGCTGCTTTTCCTCCTCGAATGCCTTGTAGACCTCGGCTTCCCCACGCTGCCACCATTCGGCGGTCACGGCGGCGGAAGTGATGGTGATCCCCCGCTCGCGCTCCTGCTCCATCCAGTCGGTCGTGGCGGCACCGTCGTGCACCTCGCCGATCTTGTGGATCATCCCCGTGTAGAAGAGGATGCGCTCGGTGAGCGTCGTCTTGCCGGCATCGATGTGCGCCGCAATCCCGATGTTCCGGGTCCGCTCAAGCGGAAACGGGCGATCGGGATGGTTGACGGTGGCGCTCATCGGAGGCGGACGGTTGGGAGGCGTCGGATGGGATTACCAGCGGAAGTGGGCGAAGGCGCGGTTGGCCTGGGCCATCTTGTGGACGTCGTCGCGCTTGCGGACGGAGCTGCCCTGGTTGTTGGCGGCGTCCTTGATCTCGTTGGCGAGGGCGACGTGCATCGGGGTGCCCTTGCGGCCGCGGGCGAAACCGACGAGCCAGCGCAGGGCCAGCGACTCGGAACGGTCGGCGGCGACCTCGAGCGGCACCTGGTAGGTGGCGCCACCGACGCGCCGGCTCTTGACCTCGACGCGCGGCTTGGCGTTCTCGATCGCACGGGTGACGACCTCGAGCGGATCGACGGTGTCGACGCCCTCGTTGGCCTTGTCGATGGCGGCGTAGACGATGCGCTCGGCGAGCGAGCGCTTGCCGTCGCGCATCACCTTCGAAATGAGGTGGCCGACGAGAGGGCTGTCGTAACGCGAATCACGACGGTCGGGCTTGTGGAAGACTCGCTTGCGGCGGGACATGATGAAATCAGGTTGGTCGTTTCGGAGATGGATCAGCCCTTCGGACGCTTGGCGCCGTACTTCGAGCGGGCCTGGCGGCGCTTCTCGACGCCGAGGGTGTCGAGGGCCCCGCGGACGATGTGGTAGCGCACGCCCGGCAGGTCCTTCACCCGGCCACCGCGCACGAGCACGATCGAGTGTTCCTGGAGGTTGTGGCCTTCACCGCCGATGTAGGCGATCACCTCGTAGCCGTTGGTCAGGCGCACCTTGGCGACCTTGCGGAGCGCCGAGTTCGGCTTCTTGGGCGTCCGGGTCATCACCTGGAGGCACACGCCACGACGCTGCGGGCAGTTGGCCATGGCCGGCGATTTCGATTTCTCGACCGGCACGTGACGTCCCTTGCGGACAAGCTGGTTGATGGTCGGCATAGATTCCTGCGGGGTTTCGGTAGTTGCTTTTGGAGCGCACCGACCACCGGCGAGATTCCCTCGCAGGAGCCAATTGTCCGGTGCTGCACCCGATAGTTTAGGAGATTTCTGGTAGCGACCGGCCTCGCTGGGCGATGGCAGGCCGCGCTGTGGGGGCGGCGAGACTAGTCACGAAGCACCATGTGGCAAGCCTGAACTTGAAGATTTTCCAACTCCTCAAAATCCCCTGAATTTCAGCCATTTCCGTGGAAAACCGCCCCTGGGGCAGCGGTGTCCGGCACCCGGCTCCCCGCACGGAAATGCCCGGCGGCCGGGCGTGAATCCGAAGGCCCGCAATTCCCACCACCTCAACGGCGTCAGGCGGACCCCGCTTTCCGCCTACCCGCCGGACGAGCCGAACCCCTCGGCCGCCTCGTCGCACCGCTCCGACGACCACCCGCCGTCGTGCGGAATCACCAGGTAGCGGTGGTCGATCGACTCCCCCTTCGCCAGCTTCAGGGGCGCCGGCTGGAGCACCGCGGGATTGGCATACCAGAAGGGCTGCCGGGGAATCATCGTGACATACCAACTCGCGGGATGCCGGGGATTGGCGGGGTGATCGACGATCAGCAGGCCCGCCGGCTTGCCGCCGAGCCGGCCCTCCACATTGACCCACGAGGCGTGCTGCCGATGGATCGCCTGATCGCGTCGCCCCTTGCTGTCGAGAACGCGGGCCTCCTTGAAATCCTCCGCGCCCCGCCACGAAAAGCCGCCGTAGCCGCCCCAGTCACGCCCTCCGGGCTCCCCCGGAGGCGGGGTGCGATCCAGCACCACATCCGCCAAAGCGGTCGTCGTCACCTTCCACTCGACCACCGGCCCGGCATCGCCACGCGGCCTCGTGATTTGGATTTCGACCACGTCCTCGAGCACCGCCGGTCCTTCGGGGTCGGGGAATGCCCTTTCCCGATACCGAATCACCGCGGTATCCGCCCCCGGCTCGCTCTCGATCACCGGGTCCATCACCTCGTTCCTGCCCTGCTGCCGGCCGGACTTGTCCGTCTCCCAGAAATTCACGCCGTTGATCGCCTTCCAGGAAAACCACAGCCCGTAGTGCCAGACGTGGTCCGGCGGCGCGACCCACACCAGATTCCGACCGTCCGCCGTGGCGAGCGTCTCGAAGTGGGGGTCGCGCGGCGCCGCATCGAGCACGAAGCGCACCAGGACCCCGTCGACGCCCGACAGATCAAGCGTGCGCTTGCCGTCCTGCTTCCAGACAGGCTCCGCGGTCGCCAGCGACGACAGGAGGAAAAGCAACGACAGGGTTTTCATGGCGACCTTCAGCTTTGACGCCAGTCCCCGCGGATCTCGGTACCCATCTTCGCGTTGAGCGCCTCGGGCGAAACGATGCGGTAGCCATTCGGATCCCACACGACCTCCCCGCCCGACTCGATCGCCATCAGCGAAAGGTGGCTCAGCGCGTCGGAGCGGACCGCATCGTCGATCGGGCCGGCGGATGGCGCCCGCTCGCGGACGGTATCGACGAAGCCGTGGTAGTAGTTCGGCCGGTAGACGACCCGCCGGTCTCCCTCGCATTGGCGCAGCCGCAGCCACTCGGGGTTGCTCGCGCTCGCCGAGCCGCGGCTCAGGCTCACCCAGCCCTCGCTGCCGATGAAGGTCGTGCCGTCGCCCGGAATCTTGTCCAGATAGCCGCCGGCCAGCTTCTGCTTGAGGTCATCGCTCACGAAGCGCATCGCCACCTTGCCGCCGAAGTCGATCTCCACGTCCCAGTTCGTGCAGGCATTGAACAGATCGGTCGGCGGCGGGAACTTGCCGCTCCCCTTGAGTTTCACCGGCCCCTGCTGGTCGTAGTCGAGGCCCCACACGGCGAAGTCCAGCGGGTGCGCGCCCCAGCCGGCGATGAAACCGAGCGCGTAGTCGCGGCAGAACCACGAACCCTGCATGGTGATCCTGTCCTTGGTGCACGGCGTCAGCGGCGCCGGGCCGAGATACAGATCGTAGTCGAGGCCGTCCGGCACCGGGATCTCGGCGGTGGAGCCGCCGCCATTGCCACGCGGAGCCCACACGTGGACCTCCTTCAACTCGCCGATGTAGCCGTTGAGCACCAGTTCGATGCCGCGCCGGGTGATCTCCTGGCTGCGTTGCTGGGTGCCATACTGGAAAATGATCCCCTTTTCCCGGACCGCCTTCGTCAGCGCCAGGTTCTGGTCGAGCGTGTAGCCGAGCGGCTTTTCGAGATAGAGATCCTTGCCGGCAGCCACCACCTCGAGGGCGATCGGCACATGCCAGTGATCCGGCGTGGCGACCACCACCGCATCGACCGATTCGTCGGCGAGCAGCTCGCGGAAGTGGTTGTAGAGCTTCGGCTCATGAGCCTGCGCCGCCTTCACGATCCCGCCGGCGGCCTCGCGACGGGCGCGGTAGGAGTCGCACACGGCGATCGACCGGGCGCCCTTGGCGGACACGAAATTCTTCAGGATCGCGGTCCCCCGGCCGCCGACCCCGATGTGGCCGAGCTGGACCTGGTTGCTCGGCGCGGTCTCGGCGGCGAGCAGCCGGCTGGGAATGACCTGCGGCGCGACCCCGGCCGCGAGGATGCCGCCGAGAAACCGGCGGCGGGTGGTGGATGCGTTGGTGTTCATGGGCGTCGGTGGTTGTCAGGCGGACCACTCGCGCAGTCGTTCGGCGGAAACTTTCACGGCCTCCTCGCCGGCGATCTCCAGCGTGGTCGGACCGTCGAAGCCGGTGGCGAGCAACTCCTTCACGATCGCCTCGATGCCGACCAGCCCGTCACCCAGCGGGATCAGCCCCATGCCGCAGCCGAAGACCTTGCCGCGCTGAGGCAACCATTCCTCCGGCATGTCCTTCCAGTGGACGTGCTTGATGCGCGACCCGAAGGCTTTCACGAACTCCAGCGGATCGCCGCCGCCGAGCCACGAGTTGCCGGTGTCGAGGTTGATGCCGACGGTTTCCTCATGCCCGAGCGCATCCAGGATACGGGTCATGCCCTCGACCGTGTCGGTCAGGATCCCGTGCGGTTCGAGCAGCAGTTCGATGCCGAACTGCTCCGCCCAGCGGATGGGCTCGTGCAGTTTCTCGCGGATGCTGAAAAGGCGCTGATCGTCACTGAGCGCGTGGCCGAAGGCGGTCTTCGGGTCGCCCTCGGTAGTGATGACCTGTTTCACCCCGAGGAAATGCGCGAGCTTGATCGCCTTGATGATCTCGGCCGTGCCGTAGCGATCGGGCGCCGTTGGATCGAGCAGATTGGCATGGGCACAGACGCTGGTCAGCGTGAGGTCGAATTCGCGCACCATGTCGAGGATGGTCGCCGGATGCGAGTCGAGGCTGAACGAGGCGGAGAAGCCGTACTCGGTGCCGAGCGTGGCACCGTCGTGGTTGTCGGTGAGGTCGGCGAAGTCGAAGCCCATCCCGTGGATCAGCTCGAACTGCCGCCGCATCGGCGAGAAGGGTTGAATGAGGGCGAAGCAGCCGATTTTCATGGTGTCAGGGAGTGTGGGTTCTGGCCATCTGCCGGGCGTCAGTCACCCGACATGCCGTCGAATAAATCAGGAAGCTTCTCATCGCAAGGTCTGCATAGCTACGTGTCTGCTCACCAGACCTTCCACTTGTCCCGATACGGCTGTGGGGCGAGCATCGCGGCGGCTTCGGGGTTGCCTGTGACCTTCTCGTCCTCCGGAACCCACTCGACCACCTTGCCGCTCAGGCCCGCCGCTCGGGTCAGGTGACAGATCGTGTCGCAGCGGATCGCCATCTCCACCGGACAGATCGTCTCGGCACGCGATTTGACGCAGTCGATGAAGTTGCGGTTGTGCTCGGCCGAGACCGGGAGGTGCTCGTCGTCGGTCTTCAACTCAAGTGACCACAGCCTGCGATCACTGGCCTCGAAGCCGTCGGAAATGTTGCCGATCCATCCCTCGGTGCCGTGAAAAACGACGCCGTCCCCGCCCCGCCATTCGCCGGGTTTGTAGGTGGCGACCACCTCCTGTGCGGAGTCGGCATCCATGAAGTGCAGCGTAACGCCGTTCCCTTACTCGCAGTGCATGTCCCAGTGCTCGAGGGTCCGGAAGATCCCCTCGTCCGGGAGCTTGGCGGTGCCCTCGTAGCGCACCGGCCCGGTATCGTCGCTCCGGTTTCCCCACTGCGCCACGCCGAGCGGGTGGATCGCGCAGCCGGCAAGGAACCCCAGCGAGGTCTCCGGGCAATGATAGCCGCCCCAGCGCGTGCAGCGGTCCTCGGTGCAGGCGACCATCGGCGACGGGCCCTGCCAGGCGTCGAAGTCGAAGCCGTCGGGCACCGGCACCTCGATGGTCGAGCCGTAAGGCGCGACCTTGTATTGCGAGGCGTCGCTGTGGACGTTGCGGCTCCAGACCTCGATCCGCCTCAACTCGCCGATGTAGCCGTTGCGCACCAGTTCCACCATTTTCCGATAACGACCATGGGAGCGGTACTGGGTTCCGAACTGGAACACGCGCCCATGCTCCTTCACCGCCTCGCGCAGGATCGGCGTCTGGCTGTGATCGAGCGCCAGGGGTTTCTGGCAATAGACGTCCTTGCCGGCACGCACCGCGGCGATCGACATCGGGGTGTGCCAGTTGTCGTGGGCCGCGACGATCACCGCATCGACATCGTCGCGGGCGAGCAACACGCGAAAGTCGTCGTTCACCGTCGTGATCTCGCTGCCGTAGTCCTTGTTGTAGGCCTCGGCGTGCGCCTCGGCCCGGGCGCGGAAGGCGTCGCAGGCGGCGACCACCCGCACGTCCTTCATCTGACGGAGCTGGCTGCGATGCATGTAGCCGGAAATGCTGCCGCAGCCGATCTGACCGACATTCACCCGGTCGTTCGGCATCACCCGCCCCTTTCCGGCGACGACCTCCGCCGGGACGATGGTCGGAAAACCGAGCGCCGCGCCGGTCGCGGCCACACCCTTGAGGAACTCTCTGCGGTTGGAATGGTTCATGGTGAGTCGGGAGTTGCTTCGTTTCGGAGGTAATCGATCGACTTCGAGACCGCCGCCGCCATCTCCCCGGGCGGCAGATCTCCATGCATGAAGGGGGTCATCCAGCCTGAGAATCCGGTCGCGGCCAGCGCCTTCATCCAGGGCGTGAAATCCGCCGGTCCATGACCGGGAAGCTGCCCGCTTCCGCCCGCCAGTTGCCAGGCGTAGAAAAACAGCATTTGGTCGCCACAGGTGCGGATGACGCGAGCCACGTCCGCCTTGCGCTTTTGCAGGTGATAAGGTGCCACCCCCACCCCGACCACGTCGCGGGCGGGATTGAGCCGGGTGAAGACCTCGAACGATTCCGGCATATCGAGAATCGCGCTGGAATGGTTCTCGATGGCCAGACGCACCTTGTGTTTGCGCGCCAGTTCGATCTCGGGCCCGAGTTCCTCGAAAAACTCCCGGATGGCGACCTCAAGCTGTTCCATGGCGAACTCGCCATACTTCGACTCGCGCACCACGATGCCGCCGCCACTGGCACCAATGAATTCCGCATAGCCGGGAAAGCCCTCGTCGTGCACCTTCGTCCGGTAGGTCGTCCAGGCACCGATCTCCAGACCGTGGCGATCGAGCAACTTCCGCAGGCCTTCGACCCCGAGTTCACGCGCCTCGACCAGATGCCGGCACTTGTCGAAGGGACCCCACAGGTCGATGCCCTTGAAGCCGAGCTTCACCGCCTGTCCGCAAAGATCCACAAGCGACAGATCCGAGAACATCACTGAAGACAGCGCCAGCTTCGGTCGCCACGCCGGGCCGAGGTCCGCAGCGCGGAGCAAGCCAGGGGACCCCAGAATCGCTCCGCCTACGGCCACGCGCCGCAGAAAGGCCCGTCGGCTGGTCAGGCTCATGGCACGAATACGAGGGCCGCACCAGGGATTGGCGAACTTGTCAGAATGCGCGATGTCATTCGGAGAATCCGCGCACCTTCCCGGGTGCGGCACCCGGAGGTCCCAGCGGCAGCTCTCATGCAAATGGAACCTCCAAGAAGGTTGGTAGCAGGGGCGGGAATTGAACCCGCGACCAACCCCGGCGGAGTCGGGGCTGCTCTACCTCGAGCTGAGCCAATCGATTGCCTTCCCCGGATTTTTCCACGACTTCAGCCGCCGCTCGACCTCCATCGCCTCCTTGATATCCGGGAACTCGGCCGAGGCTACCCACTCCAGAGGAACACCGAGACGCTTGGTGGTGTGCACCGAGCCTCTTTCATGCTGGAGGAGGCGCGCCTCCAAATCCCGCGTCGCTCCGATGTAATGACGGCCACCCGGTCCTCGCAAAATATAGACCCAAGCCATGGCAAATTTGGTAGCAGGGGCGGGAATCGAACCCGCGACCAAAGGCTTATGAGGCCACACACAATCCCCCATTTCTCAGGGAAGAGTCACCACCTGTAACGGGTTGTATCAGTTTCCGCTTTCTTTTTGCGCTCCCGTGCGACAGCATGCAGCGCATGAAGAAGACGCCGAAGCGAGGGAAGAAAGTGACCGAGAAGGGCCGGGGCAAGTCCCGGGGGGTGACTGTCCGGGAGTGCCAGCATCCCCGATACTCGCACGTCGTCCGCTGGCCCGGGCCGGACGGGAAGCGGTTGGCGAGCTACTTCACGAACGAAACCGAGGCCCTGGCCGAAGTGAAGAAGCTGGAAGACCAGCTTGGGAAGAACGGGACCGAGCGGGGCATTCCCACAAGCTCCGAGTGGGACGCCCTGGAACTGTGGCGCGGATTCGTGGAGTCGGAACCCGATGCAGCCTTGCCGGAACTCGCGGACGTGCTCCGGGATTTCCGGGATCGGTGGAAGCAATCGCAATCGTCCGTGACGGTGGAGGCGGCTGTCGAATCCTACCACGCCGCGAAGCAGGCGGAGGGGTTGCGCTCGCTGAGCACGAAGACCCTTTGGCAGCGATGCGGCCGATTCGCCGCCGACTTCGCCGGCCGGCCGGTTTCCTCGATCACCACGGCGGAGATTTCCGACTGGATCCTTTCCCTCCGCGCCCTGCCGCCGGGCGAGCAAAGGACGCCACGCCCCGCGAAGTCCCTCAAGCCGCTGGGGCTGGAAGGGAAACGCAACTACCGGATGGCGATTCACGGGCTCTTCAACTTCGCCAAGGCGCGGGGATGGGTGAAGGTCAACCCGGTATCGGATGCGGCCCGCCCGAAGCCCCGGCCGAAACAACCCGGCATCCTGCGGCCGGCGGACGTGGCGCGGCTCCTTCACGCGATGGAAACCGAGGCCCCCGAGATCCTGCCTTTCTGGTCCGTGCGGTTCTTCGCCGGCATCCGGGAGCAAGAGGCCCTTCGCCTCGATTGGAGCATGGTCAATCTCACGGAGGGGGAAATTCACCTGCCGGGAACGATCACGAAGACGTATCAGCCGAGGACGATCAAGATCGAACCCGCCCTTGCCGCGTTCCTCAAGCCCCACGCCCGCCGGGACGGCCCGCTGTGCTCGTTGACGGACACGGCCCGCCGCTACCGGCTGGGGAAGGCGGTGGCGAAGCTGAGGGCCGAAGACGCGAAAGCCGAGGAAGCCGGCGAGGACGCCCGCCACTTCCCCGCCTCGATCCCGAAGAACGCGGCCCGACATTCCTTCGCAACGTATCACCTGATGCAGTTCCGCCACGCCGGGGAGACGGCGTTGCAGCTTGGCCACGGCGGGAGCCCCGCCCTGCTGCATCGGCATTACAAGGGGATTGCCACGGCGGCGGAGGCCAAGGCGTTTTGGAGCATCCGCCCGAGCGGGAAGGCCGCGAACGTGATCGACTTCAAGCCGGGGACGGCATGGCCCGATGACGAGCCGCTTCAACGGCTCTTGTGGGAGAAGCCGAAGGCGGAGATTGCCCGGGAATTGGGAGTGTCCGGGAAGGCGGTGGAGAAGCACGCGAAGCGGCGGGGACTCGATATGCCGCCCCGCGGCCATTGGGCGAAGGCGGAGAACCAGCGGAGGGCAGGCCGATGATCACGTTGCACCTGTGGATTTGTGCCGAGTCTTACCGGCTCGCGGAGGAGCTTGCCCTTCATCGCTTCCCGGCATTGCCTGTCGAGGCCGCTGTCGGTGAGGTAGTCGCGCGCGCCTTGGTTGAGAAGCTGGAGAGCTGGCGGCCGGTGGCGACGCTCAAGGATTGGCCCCGTTGGTCCGAGCTGGGAAACAGATGGGCGGCGGAAATCGAAGATGCGGCGAAGGCGGAGAGATTGGATCGCTGGCCCTTCCCCAATGTCTCTGTGACTCTCTCTTCGCAGGAGATCGACGATCTAATTTCAATAGTCGGTTACGCCTTGGAAGGCGGAAGCGAGAGCTTCGATCAACTTGCCGATAGCTCTGTCTATTCGATGACGTGCCGCCTGCATGAGCCGCCTCCCGGCAAAGTGATTGCCGGGCCGTGGGGAAGGAGTTCCGCCGCAAACTGAACAGCGAAGAGTCGATGAATACGCCGCCGATCGGAACGCTCCTTGACGTGGGACTGCGCTTTCCAATGTGGTGCCCTATCCATAATTTCACTTTTTGGGAAAGGTTCGTTTCCCGCTGGCCCTGGTTCGACCCGGATACGGCGCACCTAGTAGTTTGCTCCCTGACTCAAGATCACGAGGTGATGGGCTGGCACGTCGCGGGGACCGGGCCTAGGTGCGGAACGCGGCCCCGCTGGTCGGAGGTGTTCCGCCCCGCTCTGCAGTTGGAGCCGGTGAACCTCCTCTTGCTTCACAACAACCCGACGGGAAGCCTACGCCCTTCCGTCGAGAATCTGAGGATGACGAGTGGCGCCCTCGCCGCCGCTGGGGAGTTTGGCCTTGAGGTGGTCGATCACATCCTTTTCGGCAATGGTTCCCTGAGCCTCCGATGGTACGTCGAGAAAGGAATCGGGATTGAAACCGCGGACGAACGATCAGAGGCGGACAAGCTCAGGACCGCGTGGCACCGCCAGCGGGAGCGAGAAGAGGCCAACGGCGAGTGATCCGTCGTCGTCGCCCTGGTGACCGGTCCCGATCACCACCGGGAAGCCCGTCGAG
>ERZ869936.514-NODE-514-length-36130-cov-8.099127_pt1 | contig 36130 bp, 21 predicted proteins | sample MGYA00520876_ERZ869936 | MGnify/ENA primary metagenome ERZ869936 (study PRJEB32218, sample SAMN09650985) | biofilter metagenome | isolation source: enrty point of leading RO module | place: Saudi Arabia: Thuwal, RO plant located on Red Sea | collected 2016-02-17 ... | reverse complement strand
CCTGTCGATCTAACGCCGGAAGGTCTCCGGTGCGTCGCTGCGGCGCTAAACGCCGTGGCCAACCCTAAAACCGAGTAAGTCACAAGAACTGGCCGCGGCCCCGGGAGGGCCGCAGCGGCGCACGAATTTTTTTCGGCGGCGGCCCGTATGCAATTCCGCGCGCGTTTCGCGCACCGGTGCGCGCATTTCGGCAAGCGCCGCAAGCCGCCGTGCAATGAACGCTACCGCTTCCGCCGCCAACGCCACGTGCCAAGGGCGACGACGCCGAACGCAGCCAGGATGATGCTCGACGGCTCGGGGACAATCGCGATTCCCTCTGGAATGTCGGGCATGCCTGTAAGAAGTAGAACTGGATTCGATCCGTCCAAGTCACGACGGATGATATCGTGTCCGAAGGCGGGGACGACATCCTCGTTCGTGTAGTAGATGTGTCCGTTCACCAGGTCGAGTGCAACGTCGCGAACCTTGTGGTTGGCGGAATCGGTGATCAGCGTCACACCCGAGCCGTCCAAGTTCGCTCGCAAGATCTCCGAGTCGGGTGTGCCGTCGATGGAACTAGCCCAGTACATGTGGCCATTGGGCACATCCAGGGCGATTCCCTCTGGAATGTCGGGCATGCCTGTAAGAAGTAGAACTGGATTCGATCCGTCCAAGTCACGACGGATGATATCGTGTCCGAAGGCGGGGACGACATCCTCGTTCGTGTAGTAGATGTGTCCGTTCACCAGGTCGAGTGCAACGTCGCGAACCTTGTGGTTGGCGGAATCGGTGATCAGCGTCACACCCGAGCCGTCCAAGTTCGCTCGCAAGATCTCCGAGTCGGGTGTGCCGTCGATGGAACTAGCCCAGTACATGTGGCTGGCTTCCGCCGAACGAACGATGCTACCAGCGACAAAGACAAGTATTACAGCAACAATTGAGAACTCGTGGCGATGTTGCATTAGCGTTCCTCCAGCTCGTGCGCAACGCTGGCCTCACCGCTAGGGTGATTTCGAAGGCCGCAGGCGAGAGTACAACAGAACGTCAGCCGTAGCCTGGCAGTACTTCGCGTGCATACTAAGGGCCGCTCCCGCCTCTATCAAGCGTTCATCCTAAAATCTGCCGCAGTGAGTCGTCGCAAACGGCGAGCGAACGAACAGCGTACAACGGCTACCGCTTCCGTCGCCAGCCCCACGCGGTAACCGCGGCGCTAGGTGCAGCGTCGTCGCCGGCGCAGGGCGGCAAAGGCGACTAAACCGAACGCGGCTAGGGCAATGCTCGACGGTTCGGGGACGGTGGCCACGCGGAAACCCACACTGGTGTACACGTCCGCCGGGTCGTCGTTGTTCCGGAACGGGGACTGCAGGTTGTGCGCGAGGCTGACGTACGAACCGCCCCGCATGCCCCGAAACGACCCGCTGATAAGCGATTCGTTCCATTCCCACACGTTGCCTCCCTGGTCAAACGTGCCGTAGGGGCTGACTGAGGTGGTGTACGCACCCGCATCGGTTTGGTCGCCAACAATGGAATTGTAGTTCGCCGAGTTGCTGCCGCCCGGAGGAGCCTCAGCAATCGGGGCCGAATCGCTAGAGGTTGGAGAGTCGAAGTAGTTGCCCGTGGCGCCGTCGTTCTTGTGATAGGCTGCCTTGTACCACTCGTCCTCGCTGGTCAGGAACCACAGCGCGCCAGAGTTGCGCGTGATGCTCAAGCTGTTGCTCGGCGTCGGGGTGCCGCCGAGAAGCGTATAGGCACCCGTTTCTGTATCGCCAGAACCCTGGCCGTTGTGCAGCCAGTTGGCAAAGCGGATCGTGTCGTACCAACTCACATAGTTCACGGGCCTATTCTCGCGGCCGGCAATCGCCGAGTAGGCATAGCTGCCACTGGAACCGCTGCGTGTGATCCCGCCGAAACCGCCGCCCATGGAGGTATTGTAAAGAGCCAACGGATCGCTGGCAGCCTTCGCATTCAAGAACTCAGCGTACTGCGCGTTGGTCACTTCGGTCCTGCCGATTCGGTAGTAGTAGGCCACCGCGCCGAAGGTGCCTTGTGACTGCACTTCCCCGGTGTTGCCGGCGTTGCCGACCGGGACGGTAGGAATCGTAACAGCGAAGGCGGCAAGCGGCGCTGCGACGAGAGTCGCAAGCAGAACGCCCGAAGCGATGGAACGTGTCATTAGCGGACTCCACAGTGGTCAAACCAGCAAGCGAGTCAGTACGCCGTCCCATCCATTCCGTGTCCGTGAGCCTAACCGACCGTGGGGGTAAATCAAGTATTTTTCTGGAGATTCAAGCCGGCGCATTAGGGGGCCAGGAAGACGCCGCCGAGATAGTGGGCGAAAGCGTCTAGGCGCAGTGCATTTGTGAGTGCGCTAGCCAGGCTTTCCGCCGCAATCCCCACGCGGCAAGAGCGACTAAACCGACTTCGCGCCGCCCCGGGTTGTTTCCCCAAGGCGCCGCGTCATACTGCCGAAAACACCGCCGCCTTCAATCCCGCCCCGCGCCGCCAACGGTGAGCATCATGGAAATTGCCATCGCCATCGTGATCATCCTGCTGGGCATCGTCCTGGCCGTGGGCATGTTGGCCGTGCCGATCGTGCTCGTTTGGCTTGTGATTCGATCGCTGGGCAACAGCGGTGGAGGGTGGCAGAACCTGAGAAACACCTTTGCCACCAGCGGCGCGCCGGCTGGTGACGTCCGCCGCGGCCAAACGCTCCAGATCGGAGCGGTCTTCTACAACCACTGCGCGACCGTCGGAATCTCCGACGAAGGGCTCTATGTCGCGATCGCCGGCAGCACGGTTTTGATTCCGTGGGGCGAGTTGCAATCGGTCGGCCGTGCCCCGCTGGTGCTCAAGCCAATGCAACGGCTCGCGGTCGGCAAACCATCGGTGGCGACGATGGGCATGTCGTCCAAACTGTTCGAGTCGATCCGCGGCCGGTTACCCATGCGTTGACAAGTGCGCCGCTGATCGCGCGGCGCCAATCGCGCGGCGGCCGTCGCGCCTGCTTCCGCCCGCAGACGCGTTCGTGGCACGCAGACCTGCGCTAATTCGATTGCACGACTTCGCGCGGCTCGACGGCCCGATGCTCGCGCGCCGAGATGTAGCACGCCTCGACCAGCGCCATGGTTTGCAAGTTGTCGGCGCCGGAGTGCGAAGGAATCCGACGCTCCTCCAGCGCGCAGAGCAGTTCGCACATCGGACCGGCAAACGCATCGGGAAACCAAACCTCTTTCCAACGCGGCGCCAGCCAGTTCGGACCGCGCTGGATCGTCGTGAAGTCGATGGTGCTGGGCGTGCGCGTCGGATACTTGGGCCAACCGATCGTGCCGCGGGCCGTGCCCGTGGTGCCCTCGACGCGCCAGGTAATGCCGATGTCCGCGGCGGCCCCTTCCTGCGACGGGCCGGTCCAAACGTCGTCCCAACTGGCCGCCCGCAAGCCGTTGGCGTATTCCAGGATGTACAGGCAGATGCCGTCCTCGTGCGCGAATTGCGCACCGGTGCGTGGATCGGTCCGTACGCTGGCGAACACGCGCTCGGGCTCGCCGAACCAGTAGCGAAACGCATCCAGGTGATGGATGCTCATGATCCGCAGCGTGACCCAGCCCTGGCGCTCCTGCCAGGGAGCCCAATGCGGAATGGCCCGCATGTCGATCGTGGCCAGCACCGGTTGTCCCAGCTCGCCGCTGTCGAGCAGCGCCTTGCACGCTTGCACCGACTGGTCGTAGCGCATGTTTTGGTTGACGGCCAGCACGATGCCGGCACCGGCGCACATCTGCACGATCTGGTGCGCCTCGGCATAGCTGGTGCCCAGCGGCTTTTGAGCCAGCACGCCGCGCACGTGATCGGCGTGCTGGACCACCTCGCGCATCACTTCCAACTGCACGTCGGGCGGGACGGCCACGTCGACCACCTCGACCTTCGGATCGTCGAGCAATTGCTGGTACGTGTCGTACGGCTTCGCGATGTCGTGGCGCGCGGCCACTTCGCTGGCCCTTTCCGGACGACGCGACGCAATCGCGATCGGATTCAGCCCAGCGGCCCGATACGCCACCAGATGGCAATCGTCCATGATGAACCCGGCACCGATGCACCCGATTCCGACCTTCCGGTTTTCGGGAAGCTCCAGCGGCTCGTGGAGCGAAAGGACAGCCTTCTCGGGTCGCGAGGACATGTTTGGGGCGCTCCTATCTTCGATCGCAACGGCGGGCCACGCGTGTCGTCCCGGCGGTTGTTTGCCGTGACGTCCGCTCGATTGTCGGCTTTCAAGCCCGGTCGAGGCAAGATGCGATCAGCGGGCCGCGTGTGTCGCGGGCAATTCGACGGGTGTCTCGACCGGCGGAAGCCGCCGCATCGTCGGACCGACGTGACCGGCTGCCACGACGGGACTCGGCATTTGTTGCACACCAAACGGCGCCGCGGCTGGCATGGTGGCAGAAACCGGGGAGCCATATGGCTGGGGCACTGGCGTTTGCACGGGCGGCTGGCCGGCTGGTTGTGCGGGGACGTCGACCGGCTGCACTTCGGCCACGTTCGTTTCGTCGACGGCCTGGAACATCGGCTCTTCAATTCTCGTGGTGTGCGAGATCAGCTTACCATCGCGCCGCACGCGACCGATCAAGGTCTCGATTTCTCGGACGCGGCTCGTGCGCACCGGCGCCGCAACGCCGTCGATCGTGCTGGCCAGCCGCACGGTCATCCGTGGGTCGCCCTGCACATTGCTCGAAGCAGGCATCTGCCGCACCGCGGTCAAGACGCTCTCGAGTTCGGCGATTGGCACGTCCAGGCCCATCGCTTCGTGAATGCCGTCGGCCAGCGTGAGCCCAGGCAGACTATCGTCGGCCAACTTGCGCGCTCGTTCGAGCCAGTCGGGCAGCGACGACGAGGACGACGCGCTTTCGGTCGTTGCTTTGCGCACCACGCACTCGACCCGGGCATATCCGGCCTTGCCGGCCGGGTGCGGATAGCGAATGGCCACGGTTGTGATCCGGCGCTCGGCGTCGGTGCCGGGACGCTGTCCGGGCAAGAACTGCAATACGGCCGGTCCCGTCGGCTCGCGGGCAGCAATGTCGCGCACCACGCGATACGTGATCGACGCGGACTTTGTCGTGCTGGTTCCGCCGAACAACTGCGACTCGTTCTTGCCCAGCCCGCTGCATCCGGCAATGCACGTTGCTGCAAGCGCGCCTAGGCACGGCCCAACCATCAAGCGTCGACGCCGCGCGCCGTAGCAATCCATCTGTCGCCCCCCGAACGATTCACCAACGAACCTGCTGGCCGTTGCGCGCACGGCTTGGCGCGCCATCGGTCCGCACAATCGGTATCGGCTGCCCAACCGGCACACCTTGAACAGCCGGAATGACCGCAACGACGTTGTTGGTTTGCGCAGTTTGACGCACAGCGGGTGCTAGCAGGGTCCTGATAGGGCACTCATGCGGGGACTGGGTAGTTTGCGAAAAGTCCTCCGCATGTATCGGTTGTAGCGCTCGACTCGCAGTTTTTGCAGAGTGACGATTCTGCCGTCGATGACTGTTGTGCGGGCGATAAGCGTTATCGCACTTGGGTGGGTTATTCCGAAAAACGGGGGAGACGGTCATGTTCAAGGCCAAACCATGGGCCATCGCATCGTTGGCGATGGCCACCGTGTTGCTGGCTGCGTCATCGCGGGCCGGCGAGCGTTTGAAGCGTAGTTACGATTTGACGGGGTACCAGACTTCGCGCCGGGGCGCTTCGGCGCCGCAGCGCGTCAAGGTCTGGCGCAGCGCGACGCCGACATTGACTGCGGCCCGCCTCAATCAGGAGGAAGACGCCGAGGTGCCGCCGTTGCCGCCTCGTGCTCCTGACGGCAGCACGCCGTGGGAAGACAGCCAATCGGATCAGGGTTCGCCCTTCTTGGACGAATCGTACAGCGGCTCTGATTCGTCGTGCGACATGGGTGGCTGCTATTCCGGCTGCGATTCGTGCATCGGCGCTTGCGGATGCGGGCCAGCCTGGTGGGCCCACCGCTCGTTCGTCTTTGGCGAGTACTTGTACTTGCACCCGACGGGCATCGATATGGCGCACGCCATTCAGCAAAACGGCACCGGCGGCGCCGGCACAACGCCGGAGGGGCGCGTGGGAGTTGTCGATCAGGCCTACACGTCGGCCTACAGCGTGGGCTTCGGCGTGGCGTTGAGCCCGTGCGCCAGCATTCAGGCCAGCTACGTCAACTTCTTTAGTCACAATACCGACGTATTGGCCGCGCCGGCGGTTTCAGGCGGTACGGTCGGTTCGCTGGTGTTCCATCCCGAGTCGATCAACGAAGGCTCGACCAGCTCGCTGGTCAACGCGGCCAACGACATCGACTTTCAGACCGCCGACATCGAATACCGGCGGTTGCTGGCGGCCGGTCCGCGGTTCGCGTTAAACTACGCGGTCGGTGCACGCTACGCAAAGTTGGACCAATGGTTCCGCCAGGTCGGCAATTTCGCGCCGCCCACCGGCACGATCCAAACCACGACCAACATCAACTTCGAGGGTGGTGGTTTGAAGGCCGGGCTAGACGGCATGCAACGACTCGGCAATACGCGTTTTGGAGTGTACGCCGAAGGTTTCTTGAGTCTGGTGTTCGGAACCTTCCGCTCCGACTACGAGCAGTTCAACGTCACGACCACGTCGATCCAGGCCGCGTCGAACTGGCGCGATGAGCGCGTCGTGCCCATCTTGGAGTATGAAGTCGGTTTGAACTTCACCAGCCGCTGCGGGCGCTGGCGTTGGTCGAGCGGCTACTACACCGCGTTTTGGTTCAACGCGATTGCCACGCCGGAATACGTCCAGGCGGTTCAATTCGCAGACTTCGTCGATTTGGGCGAGACCATCGCGTTTGACGGCCTCGTCACCCGCCTTGAATTCCGCTACTGATCTGACCACGTCATACGGAAACTCCCCACCCCGTCGCCAGGGCTGGTTCCCCGCCAGCCCTGGCTCTTTTCGTTGGCGCACAAGTCGGTGCGCGGCCGCACTCGCCTGATCGCGCGGAGGCGCGGAGCCCTGCTGATCTTGGACGGGCCGCCCGGGTGCGATCGGCCAACGCTTCTTGCCTTGCCTTCGGCCAGCCAGCAGACCGGTTCTCGCGCCGGCATCCCCCCGGGCTGGTCTCCGCTGATTCGCCGAGCCTCGTGCAGTTTCGCCCGCAACTTTCGCCGTCGATCGCCACTTCAGCGGACGGTGATATTGCTTATGCAGCGGGCCGAAATTGTTTGACAGGAAGGTCTTGGTGCAATACCCTGTCTACCTAGTTCAGCCATTTTATTGCCAAACCCCGGCGGCTAATTGAGACGTCGGCGGCTGGGCAACCGGTCCGGCGTGGTGCGCTCGGAACACTGCCGCCGGCCTCCGCCTGAGTCACGGGCGGAACCAACGTGAGCGACATCTTTGGAGACGGCCCCGTGAGATTTTCCCTTCCCAGCCGACGCGCGTCCCTATCTCGGAAAACGCCCCGCCGCTCTTGGCAGCTTCGCCCGATCGGGCACGCACGCCAAGGTGCAGATCTTGCGCTGGAGCCACTCGAGCAGCGCATCGCCCTGTCGGTGACGCCGACGCTCACCGGTGCCGCGCCCAACTTCGTGGTCACCTTCGTCGACGACAATACCGGCACGATCGACAACAACCTGGAACTGCGGGTTGCTGCCGGCACCAATGAATTGGAATGGGCCGTCAACGGGGGTCCGTTCAGCAACGACCTGGACCCAGCCGGCGGAACACAGAGCGCGACGTTCGACGACATCGCCGACATCATCGTCCAGATGGAATTGGGTAGCGACGCGCTCACCTGGGATTTGCAAACGTTCGCGTTCGACGCGCTAATCATTCCCGACGTGGGCAATCCGCAGCAGACCAACCTTCTGCTCGAGGACACCGGATCGGGCGATACCGTCGACGTCAACCTGACCGGCACCGAAATCATCGTCTTCAATGGTTCTGGCGGAAACGACATGTTGACCGCCGATACCGGAGGCGGCGACCACAACCTTCGCGTCGACAACTTCAATACCAGCCTCGATCGGATCACTTCCGACGTGCTGCCCGAGATTCGCTTCGGCGACCTCGATACACTCGAAATCTCGCAGGCAACCGTCGGCACAGACGTCGTCACGTTCGCGACGTTGAACCTGATTGGCGCCGACAACTATCAAACGGATCTGTTCGCGTTCGACACGCTCGTGATCGAAGGATCCAACGCGGTCAACGAGACGTACACCATCGAGCAGTCCGGCATCGGCGTGACCGTGACCGACGTGGTAGGCGGCGTCTCCATCGAGCAACTTACGAGTAGCCTGGGACTGTTGCGAATCGAATCGCTCGGCGGCAACGATCGCGTCACGGTCGATATCGACACGACCAGTCCGATCATCGTGCCCATCCTTTTCGATGGCGGCTTCGGCGCCGACGAATTGACGGTCACTGGTACGCCAACCACGGCGATCGATGAAGTCATCTACACCCCCGGACCCGCGACCGGCGCCGGCAATCTCCGTTACGAGAATGCTGCTAACGCGCGCTTGATGAGCATCGAGTTTGCCAATCTCGCGCCTGTGGTCGACCTGGTCCCGGCCGCTATTCTCACGGTCAACGGGACCAACGCCAACAACGCAATCAACTACGGGCCCGGCTCCGTCGCCACGAACGGACTGGTCAGCGTCGACGGGTTCGAAACGATCGAGTTTTCGAATAAGGCGACGCTCGTGCTCAACGGGCTCGCCGGTGACGACAAGTTCAATCTCAACAATCCAAACGTTCCCACGGCACTGACCGGAATCACCGTCAACGCGGGCGATCCCACGGCCAGCGACACGCTCGTCATCAACGGACGGCCGGGCGAAGCGTCGGAGATCATTCGTCTCAACCCGACCGCGGTCGGGGCTGGCACGATCACCAATGCCGGCGTCCCCGACGTCGACTTCACCGGAGTCGAGCAACTCGAGGTCGTCTTGCAATTCGACGAAAGCGACAAGTTCGCCGTCGACGGGACCCTCGATGACGACCACTACCGCGTGTACTCCGGCCCGGAAATCGGCCGCGCACGCATCGAAGGCACGATGGCAGAGGGGGCCGTCGGCGGACCCTTCGCGCTGCCTTCAATCGACGTACACAACCAACTGCCGAGCGGAAACACCGGTACGATCAATTTCTTCAACGTCGGAGGCCAGGACACGATCGAGATCGTTGGGTCGTCATTCAATGACACCTTCGATATCTCGCAACACATCGTCACCGGCGGACTAGTCGACCATCTCGTCAATGGCGTACTGACGAATCGGATCTTGTTCGACCAGATCGACCGTGCCACGATTGACGGCCTTGACGGCGACGACGTGTTCAACCTGACCCAGGCGATCGCCTTCGACCTGGATCTCAACGGCGGCAACCCGTCGGCCAGCGACATTGCCAATCTCAGCGGCGCCAGCGGACTCGTGTTCGTCAGTCTGGGCGACGCTGCCTTGGCTTCCAACACGACAATCACCGGCTACGGCGTCGGCACCGTAACGCTGAGCGAGGTGGAAGTGGCCAACCTCGACACCGAGGGCAACGCGCTGAGCGTACTCGGCAATGCGACCGATGAAACGATCAGCTACCGGCCGACCGGTGGCCAGGCCGGCACGTTCGAAAAGGAAGGCCTCAACACGCAGTTCAATTTTACCGATGTGACCGACCTGTTCTCGATCGACCCGTTGGCGCTGTCCGACGAAGTCGTGATCGTGGGCACCGCCGGAAACGACCAGATCGACGTCTCGCAGTCGGCCGGATCCGTAACCGTCCAGGTCAACACGCGCAAAGCGGTCAACCTATCGGCAGCCAACACGCAATCACTGGTCATCAATTCCGGCTCGAACGACGACCAGCTCACCGTCAACAGCACCACCGGACCGGTGCTCGTGCCGATCACGTACGACGGCGAAGGCGGAACCAACTCGCTGCGGCTCGAAGGCGGCATCGCCCAGACCGATACCTATTGGGTCGGGCCCGATCCGTCGGCAGGCAAGAGCCAAATCACGTTCGCCGGCGGCACCCAAACCGTCCACTTCACCAACCTCGCGCCCGTGCTCGATTTGGTCATCGCGCCGGTGCTGACGGTCAACGCCAACAACGCCAACAACGCGATCAACTACACACAGGGCCCCAACAGCGGCAACGAGGGGATCAACTTCGCGCTGACCGGCCTGGTCAGCGTCGATGAATTCGAGACGATCGAGTTCACCAACAAGGAAGAACTCGTCATCAACGGGCTGGCCGGCGACGACAAGATCAATCTCAACAATCCCGCGGTGCCGAACGCGCTGGGCACGATCACGGTCAACGGCGGCGATCCCACCGCCAGCGATCATCTCGTGATCAACGACAACTCGCCCGGAATCGATGCGTTCGGACTGACGCCGACGGGCACCGGCATGGGAACCATCACCCACGTGAATCCGGTACCCGTGACGATGTTTACCGGCATCGAGCATCTTTCGGTCGTCGTGAAGCAAAACGACTTCAACACGTTCTTCGTCGACGGTACCGCCGGCGACGATTCGTTCCGGGTCGACTCCGGACCGGAGATCGGCCGGTTGCACGTGGAAGGCACGATGAACATCGCCGCGGGACAGTTCTCGCTGCCGTCGATCGACATCTTCGGCCAGAATGGCGTCAACGCCGCGTTCAATCCCACCGGCGGCGGCACGGACACATTCGAAATTGTCGGCACCGAGGGCAATGACGCGTTCTTCGTGACATCGGGGGCCGTGGACCACGAAGTCAACGGCTCTGAGGTCAATTTCATCCAGTTCGACAATGTCGATGCGCTGATCCTGGACGGCCGCGACGGGGACGATCAGTTCGAAGTGAACGGATCCGGGGCGGGCGTGATTCCGTTCAGCCTCCATCTCCTCGGCGGCAATCCTTCGCACAGCGACATCGCCGACTTCAGCTTCCCGACGGGTCCGGTCGTTGTCTCTCTGCCGGACGCGGTGATTGGACCGGATATCACGATCACCGGCTACGGTGCCGCCGCCGCCATGCTTTCGGGCGTGGAAATCGTAAACATGGATACGGACGACGAAGCGCTAACCTTCGTCGGGACCGTGGACAACGATACGTTCACCTACACTCCGACCGGCGCCGAAGCCGGCAGGGTCTCCTTGGACGGACTCAACACCGTCTTCAACTTCACCAGCGTCGCCGCCGCGCTGACGATCGCCGGCGGCACCGGCGACAGCGCTGATCACGTCATTGTGCAGGGCACCAATGCCCGCGACACCATTCAGATCAATCAGGGCGCGCGCACCGTCGCCGTGCTGGCCAACAACGTTACCGCGCTTAAGACTCTGACGCTGGGCAACTCCATCGAAACGCTCACGGCCCAAGGGCGCGCCGGCCAGGACACGTTCCAGGTGATCCCGGCTGCCGGCATTGGTCCGTTCCCGCTGGACAACTTGCTGATCAACGTCGACGGCGGAAACGCCGGCGAGAACAACGCCTTGGTCGTCGCTTCGTCGTTTGCCGGCGCCATCCTGCCGGCCAACACGTTCGTCGTAGTCAATCGCAGCGCCGTAGCCAACTCGGGCACGGTTCGCGTCTTCCAAAACGCGAACGCCAATCCCGATATCAACTACCACAACGTACAGGTCGTCTCGCCGCAAGTCGCCGGTACGGATCTCGCACCGAACCTGCTGATCCTCGGCCCGGATCATTACGAGCCGAACGAGCTGCAGGGCAATGCCGCGTTTCTTGGCTCGGCGGCAACGATCGAAGTCGAGCATGCGGCCATCTTCCCGAACGCGGCCGAGTTTCCCGGAGTGCCGGCCGACATCGACTTCTATCGCATCATCGCGCATGCCACCGGCCTGCTGGACTTGCAAATCTTCTTCCGCACGTTCGCCCCCGGACTCCTGCCCGGCAATGGCGCGCTCACGCTCGAAATCCGCGACAACCTGGGCAACGTCGTCGGTACGGTTGCTCCCAACAACGACGGGCTGCGAGCGGTGATCCCGGTCGTCGGCGGGCGCAGCTACTATGCCCGCGTTGCCGGCGCCAACGGCTCAGTGGTCAACGGCTACAGCCTGTCGGCCAACAATTTCGCCGTCGCCGCGCCTACCGAAGTCGTATTGGATCCGGCCGACGACACGGGCCAGAGCAATCTGGATCACGTCACATTCGAAACAACCGACGTCCACTTCTTCGTCCATGCCGACCTGGCTGCCTTCGCCGACGCGGGGATCACGATCCTCACGCCGGGACAAGCTGCCGGCGGCGTCACGCCCGGCGCGGCGGTCGAAGTATTTGTCAACGGCGTTTCGGCCGGCTTCGCCAGCGTCGTGCCTGGCACGGACAACACGATTTTCGAAATCGAACTGAATGCCGATCTGGTCAACTTCCCGGCCGGTGGCCCCAACGCAGCCGGACCGGTCGGCTATCCCGGCTTCCTGAATTTGATCACCGCCGCGGTACGGATCTTCGACGTGCAAGAAGACGGCGGCGGCGCGCCCGACCCGTCGACCGGCCGCGGACCGCAGTCGCCGCCAACGGAAGTCCTGTTCGACAACATCGATCCGCTTGCACCCTCGACGCCCGAGTTGCTGCCGACCAGCGACAGCGGCACGCCGGGCGACAACGTCACCAGCGTCAACCCGCCCGCGTTCCAGGGCACCGGCGAAGCGAACACGATCGTGCGGATCTTTGCCGACGGAACGCTGATCGGCGAAGGCCTCGTCGGCTCGGATGCGACCGATGGCGTCTTGGGCAACGGTTTGGGCGCATGGGAAGTCACGGTCGAACCGATGACCGACGGCCAATATGTCATTACCGCGCAGCTTGAAGATGTCGCCGGCAACCTGGGCGAAATCAGCGAAGGGCTCGTTTTCGAGCTCGACACGACCGCGCCCCAACGTCCCACAATCGACCTGTTGGATAACTACGACACGGGCATGTCGAATCTGGACAACGTGACCTACTTCGTCACGCTCGACTTCCGCGTATCGGCCGAGCCTGGGTCCGACGTGGTGATCAAAGACGGCAATACGGTCATTGATGCGTTCGTGATGCCAGCCGCCGCGTTCACCATTCGCACGATCACCTGGCCCGTCGCGGCCATCGCGGCCGAAGGCCCGCATCCGCTTTCGGCGGAGGTGACCGACGCCGCGGGCAATCGCAGCGCGCAAAGCGAAGAGTTGCTGGTCACGATCGACACGATTCCGCCCGATCCGCCCAGCACGCCCGAACTGCTCGACGCCAGTGACAGCGGCACGCTGGGCGACGGCATCACCAGCGTCAACCCGCCGGCATTCAAGGGCACCGGCGAGGCGAACGCGAAGGTACGGATCTTCGCCACGCTGATCGGCGTGCCCGGTGCCGAACCGGAATTGGTCGGCGAGGGGATGGTCGGATCCGACCTGACCGATCCGCCAGAAGACCTGCCCGACGAACCACCGATCGGCGCGTGGGAAGTCACGATCGAGCCGCTGGCCGACGGCCAATACGAGATCACAGCTGAACTGGAAGACCTGGCCGGCAACATCAGCGAGATGAGCGATGCGTTCATTCTCGAGATCGACACGCTCGCGCCGCAACGCCCGACGCTCGACCTGTTGGACAACTTCGACACGGGCATGTCCGACATGGACAACGTCACGTATCTGACCGAGCTCGACTTCCGCGTTTCGGCCGAGCCCGGTACCGAAGTGGTGATCAAGGACGGCAACACGGTGATCGACATGTTCATCATGCCGGCCGTTCCGTTCACGATCCGCACGCTCGACTTCGTGGCTTTGGAGGGCATCAACGGCATTCCGGCCGAAGGCCCACACCCGCTCTCGGCCGAGGCCACCGACGACGCCGACAATCGCAGCGCCCAAAGCGAAGAGCTGCTGCTGACGATCGATTCGACCGCGCCCGACGCGCCGTCGACACCCGACTTGCTGGCCAGCAGCGACAGCGGCACGTTCGACAATGACAACGTGACGAACATTCAGGCGGTGGCGTTCGATGGTACGGGCGAAGCCAATGCGAAGATCCGCATCTTTGCCAACGGTTTGCTCGTGGGTCAGGGCGTGGTCGGGTCCGACCTGACCGATCCGCCGGCCCAACTGCCCGACGATCCGCCGGCATTCGGCCACTGGGAAATCACGACCGAACCGCTCGACGACGGCGAGTGGCTGATCACCGCCGAGATCGAAGACCTGGCCGGAAACATCACCGTGCAGGAAGTCGGGCTAACCATCTGGGTCGACACCGTGTTGCCCAACACGCCCTACCTGGATCTGACCGAGACCAGCGATACCGGCCGCAACAACCAGGACAACGTCACCAGAGACAACACGCCGACGGTAACCAGCACGATCGACGACGTGCAGGGCGCGGCGCTGAACAACTTCCCCAACGACATTCGCTACCGGATTTTCGATCGGCCGGGCACTGGCCCCGACGTGCTGCTGGTCGACTCGTTCGTCACCATTCCGGGCTTGAGCACGGCGAAATTCTTCACCGATACGCTGCCGGTGCTGGCTGACGGCGTTCACAACTTGAAGCTCGAAGCGGAAGACCGCGCGGGCAACATCAACGACTTCCTGCTCGAAATCACGATCGACACGGTCGCGCCGCCGGTCTTCTTCGGTTTTTCGGCCAACGTAAACGATGGGCTCGAACCGGACAGCGATTCGGGTGTCGAAGGCAATCCGGCGACCTTCACCGATCGCATCACGAACGTCACTCGGCCGACCTTCTGGGGCGAGGCCGAAGCTAACGCGATTGTTCGGCTGTTCGAACAGTCGTTCGGCGCGGCGTTCGTTTTCGGACAAGACGTCGCGATTCCGCTGGACGGAAACTTCGCGTTTCCCAATGGGCGGTGGGAAATCACCACAAACGTCGACCTGAACGACCCCTCGTTCTTCTTCCCCGACGGACTGCGTCAGATGGCCATTACGGCCGAGGATCTCGCCGGCAACGAGTCGGACCTGCAGGAGCTCGATATCTTCATCGACACCCAGGGACCGCAAGTCACCAACGTCGGCATCCCAGACCACCCCGAGTTCAACCTGTTCGGGCTAAAGCCAGGCAACGCTTCGCAGGGTCCGACGCCGCTGGTCTTCAGCCTTGCGATCGATTTGCAAGACCTGCCGAATCGCGTGGCCGAGTTCCTCTACAACGCGATCGACGCGGGCGTCGCCGAAACGCCCGGCCTGATCGAGGTCCGCGGCGATCACAATGGCGTGGTTGCGATCAGCAATATTACCGTCGAGCTCGACCCGCCGCAGGTCAACCAACCGGCCACCGCGACGATCGTGCTCAATTTTGCCGCGCCGCTGCCGGATGATCGATTCACGCTCACGATCGACGACGATCTGGTCGACCTGGCCGGCAACAACTTGGACGGCGAGAACAATGCGATCGAGCCGAATGACTTCCCGCTATTTCCCAGCGGCGACGGGCAACCCGGCGGCGATTTCGTGGCCCGGTTCACCGTCGACAGCCGACCGGAGATCGGAACTTACGCCGCGACCACGATCTACATCGACATCAATGGCAACCTGTTCTTCGATCCGCAAGGCACCAATAACGACACAACCAACCGCGACCTGACGTTCAACCTGGGCATCGTTCCGTCGCTGCAGGGCACGGTCACGCCGTTTAACGTCCACGACGGGCTGTTCGCCGGCAACTTCCCGGGCATCGATCATCGCAACGGCCATGAGGAAAACGGCGAGGTCGAACCGGCGAACGCCGTGTTGGGCTACGGACTGTTCGCCGACGGCTACGACAAGCTCGCGGCCTACGGCTACGATCCGATCCCCGGCGGATTCCGCTGGCTGATCGACACCAACCACGACGGCATCATCGATCCGGCCGCCGGCGACCACGCCACGATTCAGCCGTCGAACTGGCAGATCAACGGACTGCCCATTGCCGGCAACTTCGACGGCGACTTGGACAACGGCGACGAGATCGGTTTGTTCGACGGCACGCAATGGTTCATGGACACGAATCACGACTACATCATCGATGGCAGCGACTTGATCTTTTCGACCAACCTGCGCGGCGCGCCCATCGTCGGCGATTTCAACGGCGACGGTGTCGACGACCTGGGCACCTGGCGCAACGATCAGTTCACGTTTGCTTTCGGCTCGCAGCCCGGCGGACCGGGCACGCAGCCTACCTGGAGCAGCAACGTGCAGGCCGTCATCAACTGGGGGCTGCCCGGCACGGCCGACAAGCCGGTCGCCGCCGACATGGATCAAGACGGCATCGACGACATTGGTCTGTGGCTACCGGAGCGTACGGGCACGTTGCCGCTGGAGAACGGCCACTGGGAGTTCCTGATCTCCAACGACTTCGCGATGGAGCATCGGGGCGGCAACCAGGTCAATGCGCTGAATCATCCGTTCTCGCCAACTCCGCTGGGTCACGACATCTTCGCGCAGTTCGGCGATGCGTTTGCCCTGCCGATCGTCGGCAATTTCGATCCGCCGGTTGCCAAGCCCTCGCTGCCGGAACCGCAGGCCCTGCCGGCCATGCTGGGCACGTTGCCGATGGGCACGCAAGTCATCGACGGAGACCAATGGTACTCGTTCACGCCGCTGCGCGCCGGCACGGTGCGCGTCGAGGCCTCGACCAGCACGCCCGGCACGAGCATTTCGGCCACTCTGTATGATGAAAACTACCGCCTGCGCGGATCGAGCTCGGCGAGCGCCGATGCGCAGGTTTCGCTCTACTCGAGCATCACGGCCGGCGAGACCTACATGCTGCGGCTCTCCGGCGACAATGCGACCGCCGATGTGACGCTATCGAACCAGGTGCCGGTAAACGATCGCCTGGATACTTCGCGCGATGGCATCATCTCTCCGCTCGACGCCCTGCGCGTCATCAACTCGCTGATTCTTGACGGCGTCCATGCGACGCCGATGGACGCCTCCAACGCAGGGATGTACCTCGACACGACTCTCGACGGCATCATCTCGCCATTGGACGCGCTTCAGATCATCAACTACCTGATCACGCATTCTCCGTCGCCAACAGCCAGCCCGGCAACCGCGGCCGGCGATGCCGTGGCGAGCCCGTCGACCGCTACTGCCGACGACGCGGTGACCTTTGCCGTCGCGTTGGACAAGCAAGACTCCACGGGACCGACCGCCACGCCTGCCGCGATCGATTCGGTCTATGCCGAGCTCGACCCGACGCTGGCCAGCGACGGCGCTGCGAGTGACCTGTTGCTGTCCGACGCACCGGTCGTCGAACCGGACGACTCGGCCGACGAAGATGACGACGACCTGGTCACGGCCGACGTTGATTTGGACTGGCTCAGCTAGCGCCGCGTGCCATCCCGCAGCGTCGCCGCCAGGCACGTTCGGTAGCGCGCCGTCGGACCGGGCGCGCCCCATCGGCCGCCTCTCCAAAATCCCTCCCGAACGGCCCGCGATCGGGGCCGTTTTTTGGGACGTTTTGGCGGCCCGAATCTTTGCCTTAAATGGCCGTTTGCGACCTCGCCCGGCGGGCCAAAAAACGGTACAATTCGGGTTCGCCGATAACGGCTTATTCAAGGCCTCTATAGCTCTTGCCGTTTGGACGGACCCACTGTGGTACATGGCATTTTTACGATCCCGTTGCGGGGCCGAAAATCGGGGTTGTCAGCCGGGCCGGAAGCGGCTCGCTACCCATTCTCGGAGTTCGTCGCCGGGCCCGAAAACCGGCTGACCAACACGGCCCTCCAGGGGTTCATGCAGCGCGCCGCCACGACGTATAGCCCGCTGGTGCTGTACGGGCCGCACGGAGCCGGCAAATCGCACCTGGCCCACGGATTGATCGATTGGTGGGTCGAGCGATATCCCGATGCTCGGGTCCTGTATCTGCCGGCCGGCGACTTTGTGAAGCAGTACAACAGGGCGCTGGAGGAACATCGGCTCGACGAGTGGCGTGCTGAGCTGGAAGGCCTCTCGTTATTCGTCCTGGACGACGTCGGCCAACTGGCCAACAAGGAGGCCGCCCAACACGAGCTGACGCGACTGCTCGACGAATGGACCGATCGCGATGCCCTCGTCGTGGTCGTCGGTCGTTCCCTGGCAACGCACGCGGCCGTGCTGTCGCCCACGCTGCGCAGCCGGCTTTCGGCGGGCCTGGCCGTTCCGGTCGCCCTGCCTGGGCTGGCCACGCGCAGAACGATCCTGCAAGAACTGGCCAAGACTCGCCAACTCGATATTTCGCGGCGGATGATCGACGGCCTCGCCAGCTCGCTGCCGGCCAGTGTGCCGGCGCTGGTCTCCGCGCTGCTCGAATTGGAACTGCACGGTCAGCTCGCCGGTCAGCCGGTCGACAGTCGCCAACTGCGCGACCTAGTCGCCGAGCGCCGCGAGGTGCAAGCACCCACACTGCGCGAAATCGCGACCCGTACAGCCAAGTATTTCGGGCTCAAGCTGGCTGATCTGAAGAGCCCCCAACGACGCCAACCGCTGGTCGCGGCGCGGGGCGTCGCGATGTACCTGGCCCGGCAGCTAACCGACAAGAGCCTGGGTCAAATCGGCGAATTCTTTGGCGGACGCGACCATACCACCGTGTTGCACGGTTGCCGTCGCACCGAAGGGCTGATGGCCCGCGACCGCGCCACGCGGCAAGCGCTGGCCGACATAAAGAGGCTTCTGCATGCTCCGTGAGCCGCTGTGGAAAACTTGTTGTTCGGTGTCGCATTGCTGCCGGGTTCGCACGCGTACCCAACATGGGCAGCGGCCGAATCGTCCCGTCCGTACGGCAATCGACGTCAACCGACGCCCGCGCAACAGACAACCAACAAGTTATCCACGGCGAGGTAGCCCCGCGCGGCCGCTTACGCCCAGCGACAAACACCGAGCAGCGCGGACCTGGGACGCATGGCCATCAACAATCGCGGTTCGCATTCTTAATGCTACTGCTATTCAAAACACAATAAGGTAATGGACAAAGCAATGTACGGTCGCTCGAAGGTCATCGAGCAGAATGAAAGGCATCGTCATGAAAGTCACCTGTGATCGTGAGGCGCTACTCGCGGCGTTCCAGACAGCGTCGGCCGTGGTACCCAGCCGCAGTCCCAAGCCGATCCTGCAAAACATCAAACTCGAGGTCGATGAACAGAGTGCCACGATTCTGGCAACCGACCTCGAAGTTGGGATTCGGCTCCAGGTGCCCGGCATTCAGGCGGAAGTGCCTGGCAGCGCCATCCTGCCGGTGAATCGGTTTGGATCGATTCTACGCGAGAGCACCGACGCCACATTGCAGCTCGAGTCGGACGGCAACGCGACGACCGTGCGGGCCGAACGTGCCGAGTTCAAGCTGCCGGCAGAGAATCCGCAGGAGTTTCCAACAGTCGCCGAATTCACTGAATCTTCGTTCCACGAGCTTGCGGCCCGTGCCTTTCGGGAGTTGATCAAACGCACGATCTTCGCGACGGACAACGAGAGTAGCCGCTATGCGTTGGGCGGCGTACTATTGGAAATGGAGGCCGACAAGATCATCGGCGTCGGCACCGATGGCCGCCGACTGGCCAAGATGGAAGTGCCCGCCCAAAGCATCGAAGGGCATGCCACCGGCGACAGCATGACGATCGTGCCGTCCAAGGCGATGCACCTGCTGGAACGGGCCCTGACCGACGGCGATTCCGAGATTCAGATTGCCGCCCGAGCCAACGAGATCCTGGTGCGCAGTCCTCGGGCGACGATCTACTCGCGGTTGGTTGAAGGCCGTTTTCCGAAGTGGCGCGACGTCTTTCCGCAACGTACCAATACGGCCAGCATCGACTTTACGATCGGTCCGCTCTATTCGGCGGTACGGCAGGCGGCGATCGTCACCAGCGAGGAAAGCCGCGGCATTGATTTCAACTTCGAGCCTGGAACCTTGGTGCTTTCCGGCCGCGCGGCCGAAGTGGGCCAGTCGCGGATCGAACTGCCGATCAGCTACGACGGATCGGCCATCTCGATCAGCCTGGACCCGCGCTACGTGAGCGATTTTCTCAAGGTGCTCGATCCGGAAAAATCGGTCAACGCGGAGTTGAAAGACGCCGAAAGCGCCGCGGTGCTCACCACCGACGATGGCTATGGCTATGTGATCATGCCGCTGGCACGAGAACACTAAGATTTCATTCACGCCACGTCGGAGGATCGTTTCAAGAGATCGTGCGTGGCAAACGTGTGTAACCACTTGAGGGCCCTTGATGGCCGCAGGCAATCCACAACCGATCGGCGACATCCTGGCCGAACTCATGGCCCGACGTGGCTATGGGCGCGTCCAATCGGCCGAAACGTGTGCCACCGCCTGGCGCGAAGCGGCCGGCGAGGCCATCGCCCAGCACAGCCGGGCCACCGAAGTGCGGCGCGGCGTGCTGGAAGTGTTGGTCGAACATTCCACGATGGTCCAGGAACTCGGTTTTCAGAAAGCGGAACTTTTGAAACGGCTCGCACAGCTTGTGCCTGATCAGTCGATTCGCGATTTGAAGATCCGCGTTGGGCCGGTGAAGTAACGCGCTTGCCGCGTCCCGCCGGACGAACAGCCAGCGCGGTCGGGCAGAGCAGAGGGGTCGCCTTTCGGGCGACAGCGGACACGGACGTTCGATTGGATACAGGTTGGACAATCGAGATCAATCATGGCAAACGAGTCGAATCCTGCAGACGACAAGAATCCCGGCAGCCAGCCCAGCGACCCTTCGGCGTTCGAGTTGCGCAGGGCCAACGGCGATGACTACACGGCCGAGGACCTGCAGCACCTGAGCGACCTGGAGCACGTGCGCGAGCGGCCGAGCATGTACATCGGCGACACCACGCTCCGCGGACTGCATCACATGGTGTACGAGGTCGTCGACAATTCCATCGACGAGGCAATGGCCGACTTCGCCAAGAACGTCTCGGTCACGATCAAGGACGACGGCTCGGTCATCGTGGAGGATGACGGCCGGGGGATTCCCGTCGAAGAACATCCGGATCTGGGCGTCTCCACGCTGCAAGGCGTCATGACCGTGCTCAAGTTCGGCGGCAAGTTTCAAAAAGGCGCCTACCAAACTTCGGGCGGGTTGCACGGCGTCGGCGTCACGGTGGTCAACTTCCTGTCCGAGTGGTGCGAAGTCGAGGTGCGCCGCAACGGACACGTGTACCAACAAGAGTACGAACGCGGCGTGCCGACCGGCGAAGTGCGCCGCATCGGAAAGAGCACGAAAACCGGCACGCGCACCATGTTCAAGCCGGATCCGATGATCTTTCCCAACACGAAATTCGCGTACACCACGTTGCATCGCCGCCTGCAAGAGCTCGCGTTTCTGAATCGGGGCGTGCACATCACGCTGACCGACGAACGATCCAACGATGGCGACAGCTTCCACTACGAACGGGGCATCATCGAATTCGTCGAGTATCTCAACCGGGCCAGCGAGCCGGTTCATCCCGACATCATCTATGTCTCCGGGGATTACGACGGCGTCGGCCTCGAAATCGCCATGCAGTACTCCAGCGAATTCACCGAGAACGTTCACTCGTACGTCAACAACATCAACACGACCGAAGGCGGAACGCACCTGTCCGGCTTTCGTGCGGCCCTGACGCGCAGCCTCAACAGCTACGGCAAGAAGCAAAACCTGTTCAAAGACCTCACGATCATCGGCGACGACTTTCGCGAGGGCCTGACCGCGGTCATCTCGTTGCGCGTCGCCGAGCCGCAGTTCGAAGGTCAAACCAAAACCAAGCTCGGCAACAGCGAGGTGGAGGGCATCGTCGCTTCGGCGCTGGGCGACTTCCTTGGCAAGTATCTCGAAGAAAACCCCAAGAGCGCCCGCGTCATTCTGCAAAAAGCGATCCTGGCGGCTGAAGCCCGTGAAAGCGCCCGCAAGGCGCGCGAGATCGTGCGCGAACGCAAGGGGGCGCTGGCCGGTCACGGCTTGCCGGGCAAGCTGCGCGACTGCACCAGCCGCGAGGTCGAAAAGTGCGAGCTGTACCTGGTCGAGGGCGATTCGGCCGGCGGCAGTGCGGAAGGGGGCCGCCTACGCGAGTATCAGGCCATCCTCCCGCTGCGCGGCAAGATCATCAACGCCTACAAATCGCGGGAAGACAAAGTACTGGCCAACGAGGAAGTGCGGAGCATGATTTCGGCCATTGGCAGCGGCATTGGCGAAGGGGCCGACCTGACCAAGCGCCGTTACGACAAGATCGTGATCATGACCGATGCCGACGTCGATGGGTCGCACATTCGCACGCTGCTGTTGTGCTTCTTCTATCGACAGATGTATGAGCTGGTCAGCAAGGGGCATGTCTACGTGGCCCAGCCGCCCCTGTTTCGCGTCCGCAACAAGAAGAACACGTATTACGTGCAGACCGAAGAGGAGATGAAATCGCAGTTGCTCGAACTCGGACTGGCCGACTCGGTGCTCGATGCGGGCGAAGGCCGCGTGATCGAAGGCGAGCAAATGGCCCACCTGGCCCGCATCCTCTCGGCAATGGAGGACTCGCTGGTTGCGCTGGAGCGCCGCGGCGTGAGCCTTCGCGCGCATGCCCTCCGCCAAGATCCCGAAACGCTCAAGCTGCCGATCCTGCATGTGTTTTTGGGCAGCCAGGAACACTGGTTCACCACGACGGCCCAGCTCGACGAGTTTCGCGCAGCGCAAGAGGAGCAAACCGGCGGCGAGCTACCGGTGGCCGACACGTTGGCCGGCGAGTCAACCGCCGAAGGCAACGGGCAAGCCTCGGCCGCGCTGCGCATCGTGGAGCTTCAGGAAGTGCGCACGATCAACAGCATGCTGGTTGAGTTGGACAAGATGGGCTTTTCGCTGGCCGATCTGATTCCCGAGGACCGCACCGGCACCGAAGAGCCGCGCTTCAAGCTGCGCCGCGGCGAGCACGAAACGGGCCTCGAAGACCTGCGCGGGTTGCTGCCGGCCATTCGTGCCGCCGGTGAGAAGGGGCTGACCATCACCCGGTTCAAAGGGCTCGGCGAAATGAACGCCGAGGAGCTCCGCGAAACGACCCTCGATCCGCTCAATCGCACGCTCTGTCAGGTGACCATGCGCGACGCCGGGGCCGCGGACGAACTGTTCCGCATCCTGATGGGCGACAAGGTCGAGCCCCGCCGCGAATTCATCGAAAAGCACGCGCTGGAAGCCCGCAATCTGGACGTGTGAGAGCCGAACGCGAGATCAAATCGCGGGCGATGTTTTTCACTGACTGCGCGCCATCACGTCCACCGACATACTTCAGAGAGCGACAGCCGTGATGCAACAGATTGGGTTTCGCGCCGCGGCGTTGGCGCTCTTGGCGTTGTGCCTGCTGGCCGGTCGAGCCATCGCCGACAAGATCGACGACTACGTCGAGACCGAGCGAGAAGCGCAACACATCCCGGGTCTCGCCCTGCTGGTCGTCGACGATGGGAAAATCGTTAAGCAGCAAGGTTACGGGCTGGCCAACGTCGAGCATCAGGTTCCCGTCAAGCCCGAGACCATCTTTCAGTCGGGCTCGGTGGGCAAGCAGTTCACGGCCGCCGCGGTGCTGCTGTTGGTCGAAGACGGCAAGCTCGCGCTGGACGATCCGGTGCGGAAGCACTTGCCCGATGCACCGGAAAGCTGGCAACCGATGACGATCCGCCATCTGCTTTCGCACACGTCGGGCTTGCGCGGTATGCCGCTCGACTTCGACTACCGCCGCGACTACACCGAGGACGAGCTGCTCGAAACGATCTTCGGGCTGCGCCTGGCGACCAAGCCGGGCTATTCCTGGGGCTATAGCAATGCGGGCTACGTGACGCTGGGTATCCTGATTCACAAGGTGTCGGGCGTTCCCTACGGCGAGTTCTTGCGGCAACGCGTCTTCGAGCCACTCGGCATGACGGCCACCCGGGTGATCAGCGACACCGACATCGTTGCGAACCGGGCGGCCGGCTACCGCCTGGTGGACGGCGAGTTGAAGAACCATAAATGGGTCTCGCCGACGATGAACTCAACGGCCGATGGCAGCCTCTATTTCAACATCGTCGATTTGGCCAAGTGGGACGCGGCGCTCGACGGCGACGCGCTGCTGAGCGACGCCTCGCGCAAGGCGATGTGGACGCCCCAACTGCTCTTTGACGGAAAGCCGAACAAGGCCAGCTACGGTTTCGGATGGGTGTGCGTCGACACGCCGGGCCAGCGCCGCGTGGCACACGGCGGCGCGTGGCAAGGCTTCACCACGTACATCGCGCGCTACCTGGATGACCGCCTGACCGTGGTCGTCCTGACGAATCTTTCCGCCGACTCGAAGAGCGACCCAGGCAAGATCGCGCGGCACGTGGCCGGCCTGGTGCGCCCGAGTCTGGCCCTGCCGTCCGAGCAATCCAGCGGAGAGTAGATTCCGACTCGCCAGAGACGCTGCGGATGCTCAGCCCTTGGCGCCAGCCGCCATGGCTTGCTCGAAAGCTCGCATTTCCGCCGGACCGCCGGCGATCAAGGGCGTTCGCTGGTGGATGCTCTCGGGCTCGATGTCCAGGATCCGCTGCTGGCCGTTGCTGGCTTTGCCGCCGGCCTGTTCGACCAGAAAGGCGATCGGATTGGCTTCGTACAACAGCCGCAACTTGCCTTCCGCGTAGTCATCGGTGGGCGGATACAAGAACACGCCCCCTTTGATCAGCGTCCGGTGAACGTCGGCGATCATCGAGCCGATGTATCGCGAGCCGTACTTCCGCCCGAGCTGGCCGTTGCGCAGTTGGGCCACGTAGTTTTGGTACGCCACCGGCGAGCGCTCCAAGTACGCCTCGTTCATCGAATAGTACCGGCCTTGCTCCGGAATCCGGATGTTGGGATGCGAGAGCACGTACGCACCCACGGCTGGGTCCAACGTGAATCCGTGTGCCCCGTTGCCGGTGCTGTAGACGAGCATCGTCGACGATCCGTACACCACGTAACCCGCGGCAAGCTGCTTGTAGCCGGGCTGCAAGACTTCGTCGGCGGCCACTTCGGTATCGAACCGCTCGGCCGTTCGTTTCAAGATCGAGAAGGTCGTGCCCACGCTCACGTTCACGTCGATGTTCGACGAGCCGTCGAGCGGATCGAACACGACAATGTACTTCGCGCTGGGCGCGCCGCCATGAGCCAACATGGGCTGCTCGTTTTCTTCAGAGGCCAGCATCGCCACGCTGGCCCGAACGCTCAACGCGTGGACCAGCATTTCGTTGGCATACACGTCGAGCTTCTGCTGGACTTCGCCCTGCACGTTGACTTCGCCGGCGGCGCCCAAGATATCGGCCAGCCCGGCCCGGCGGACTTTGGCCTCGATCAGTTTCGTGGCCAGCGTGATCCCCGAGACCAGCCAGGAAAACTCGCCCGACGCGCCGGGAAACTGCCGCTGTTCGCGCAAGATGTGCTGCTGCACCGTGATGATCGGCGCGTGAACTAATCGAGCGGGCCGCTCGACCGGCTTGTCGGATGGGTTGGTCACGGCGATGGTTCCTCGCGCGAAGTTAGACGAAGTGTTCCGACCGCGCTCGATGCAGCCCGCTACCTGCGTTTTGACCGGCTTCACGAGGCGTTCGCAGATTGGCAAGGTGCGAATCGAAGCAAAATGAAACTGCCAGCCGGCTCATTCTTTTCGACCTGGGCCGTTGCGACAAGTGTGTCTGTTTGGCGCGCCGCGGCGTCCGGCTTGTAACACGCCACGCATGGCCGTAGGTTGATCCAATGAGTTGATGGGAATCGCCCCGGCAGGCTGAGGAGTCGGCATGAAGTTGGATGAGTTGATCGAGCAACTGTGCAACGCCGCGGCGTATCCCGACGAGGTGTCGGCCGTGGATGTGCGCCAAACGCACACTTCGGTCGTCTTCCTGACCGACCAGCACGCATACAAGATCCGCAAGCCGGTCGCGCTCGGTTTTCTTGACTTCACGACGCTCGAAAAACGCCGTCACGATTGCCTGGAGGAAGTGCGGCTGAATCGTCGTTTGGCGGCCGACGTTTATCTCGACGTGGTGCCTGTCGCCGCCACAGCCGACGGCCGAGTCCAGATGGAAGGCAGCGGCCCGGTGCGTGAATGGGCCGTCAAGATGCGGCGGCTGCCCGACGAGGCCACGCTGGAACAACGCCTCGCACGGCACGAAGACGTGCGCGGGCTAGTCCGATCGCTGGCCGATCGGCTGGCCACGTTTCATGCGTCGGCCGATCGTGGGGCGCACGTTTCCCAGTTCGGCCGGTACGACGTCGTTGCGCGAAACGCGCTGGAAAACTTCGAGCAAGCAGCCGCACAAGTCGGCGGTGCAATCAGCTCCGCCGTCCTGCGCTACCTGCAATCGCTGACGCGGGAAGTGCTCGCCCGGCTGCGTCCGACGATCGAAGCGCGTGCCGACCGCGGCCTGCCCTGCGACACGCACGGTGATCTGCGGCCGGGCCACGTCTATTTCTTTCCCGATCGACAGCCGCCTGCCGACATCCTGGTTGTCGATTGCATCGAATTCAACGAGCGGTTTCGCTACGCCGATCCGATCGCGGACATGGCCTTCTTGGTCATGGGACTGGTGCGCGCGGGCCACGCCGACTTGGCGGCCGATTTTGCCGAGGCCTACTTCGAAGCCGCCGGCGACGCCGAGGGCCGCGACCTGCTGCCGTTTTACGTTTCGTATCGGGCCGCTGTACGTGGCAAAGTCGACGGCATGCTCGCCGCGGACCAAGAAGTTCCCCAGCACGACCGCGACGTCGCACTCTCGAAGGCGCGTGGGTTCTGGCTGGTCGCCATGGGCGCGCTGGCCCCGGCGGGCCGGCGACCTTGCATGATTCTGATTGCCGGATTGCCCGGCACGGGCAAGTCGACACTGGCGGCCGATCTTGCCGGGCCGGCGGACCTGGAAGTACTCCGCTCCGACGTCGTGCGCAAGGAACTGGCCGGAGAAGACGTCTCCACCAGCCGGGCCGACGATTACGAACAGGGCCTTTATTCGCCGGAGTGGAACGAACGGACGTATGCCGAATTGCTGCGCCAAACGGAGTGCCGGTTGTTCGAGGGGCGTCGCGTCGCGGTCGACGCCAGTTTTCGCGACGAGGCACAGCGCCAGCGGTTCATCGAGGCCGCGGTCCGCTGGGGCGTTCCTGTGGTGTTGTTCGTGTGCCAGACCGATGCCGACGTGATTCGGGCCCGGTTGGCCGGCCGCACCGGCGATGCGTCCGACGCCGATTGGTCGGTCTATCGCGAGGCTGCCGCCGATTGGGACGAAGCCGGCGCGTTGACCCGTCGTGCGCTGGTGTCGATTGATACCGCCGGGCCGCGCGAGCAATCGCTTCGCACGGCAATGGACGTGCTCAAACAACGGGGTGTTGCCGATTGACATGCATCGGCGGGCGCGGCAATCGCGCCGACAGCCACGCGCCGCATCGGGCCGACTACTTCGCGCGCGGATTCGCCAGCAGGTAGAATTGGCCGTCTTCGGCCCCGCCCAGAAAGTCCGGCACGCCGTCGCCGTCGAAGTCGACGACGGTGGGGCTGACGTCGTGCCCCTCGATGTTCTGCTTGGCCAGCGACCCGGCCGCGCGGAAGATCCACGCCCCGTCGCGCGCGTCCACCTGTTCGAGCAGATCGGCGTTGGCCGAGTTGAGCAGCAGGTCGAACCGCCCGTCGCCGTTCCAATCGGTAACGCACAGTTTGCGTCGTCCGCTTCCGCCGGCACGCCGGTCGTTGAGCCGCAGCGGTTTGCCATCTTCGTTCAAGAACGCGCGCCGTGGCGGCAACAGCACCAGGCGATCGCCGCGTCGCTCGCGCCGGAACCACGCCAGGTAACCCTCGGTATCGAGCATCGCCAAATCGACCAGCCCGTCGTCGTCGAAATCGTGGACGACCGGCGTCGTGCGCCACTGCGTAACCAGCTCGCCCGCGCGCGGCGTCCACCAGGTCCACTCGGGCTTGGGGGGCGCACTGGGCCAGTCGACATCGATCGGCCGGGCCTCCGCCAGTTTCGGCGCGCGCCGCGTGCCCACGTTGCGCAGCCAAACCACCCGTCCCCAGATCGAGTTCAGCACGATGTCCGGCAGTCCGTCCTGGTCCCAGTCGGCGATGGAAAACGTCGTGTAACCCCACTTGGCTTCGGCGGGCCCTTGAATGCTGCCGTTGGGGCCGGCCATGACGCGAAACACTTTGTCGCCCGCCTTCAGCCGCACCGGCGCGGCCCACTTCGGCTCGGCCACGTCCGGACCGCTCAGGTTCTCGAACCACTCGACGTATCCGGCCGTGTTGCCCGAGACGATGTCGGTGTCGCCGTCGCCGTCCCAGTCGTAGCCCACCGGCGTGGCCAGCGCGCCACACTTCACCAGGTCGGCCTCTTGTTGGAAGTAGCGCGGCGGCAGAAAGCGCGGCGCGCGACGGTCGTCGAGCTCGCCCGTGTTTTCGATCAGAGCCACCCGACCATCTTCGTCGCCGGTGACCAGGTCCAGATCGCCGTCTCGGTCCCAATCGAAGGCGATCGGCACGATCATCTGCAAGTTCATCGCCAGCGGCGAACCGTCCGGGGCGTGCGGCCGTCGCCCGGCAGCGTACTGCGGAGTCGTTCGCGTGCCGACGTTTTCGAAGTAGCTAAACCGATCGACGAACTCGCCGCACAGCAAATCGAGATCGCCGTCGCCGTCAAAGTCGGCGAAGTTGGGCGTGGGGCATCCAAACGTATCCACCGGCTTTCCGGCGGCGTTGACAAGTTGTGGCTCGGCATACTGCGGCTCCGAGGCGGTGCCCGTATTGCGCAGCCAATAGACGAATCCGTGCAGCGGCCCGTTGGTCCACTTGCCCGATGCGTCCCAGGCGTCGTCCCAGCCGTAGTCGCCCCAGTCCTCGATGCCGATGATCAAATCCTGCTTGCCGTCGCCGTCGTAGTCGGCATACCGCCATTGGTTGTGGCGGATCTTGCGCCGCACGCCCGGCGCGTTGCCCTGGGGTTCGTGAATGACCTTGTCGACCGGCAGGGTCGTCGGTTGCGCGAGCCCTTGCTTCGTGAAGTCGGCGTACTCGGTGCCGGGCGTCATGACGCGCAGCCCGTCGTCGGTGTAACTCGGCATTACGTAGTGGACCGTGCTGCTCAATCGCCGCGGCGGCTTGAAAACCGGAAACTTGTCGCGCGCCGTGTCGCCCGTTGCGTTCTCGAACAGCCAGACGCCGTTGAACGGTTTGTCAGGGCAAGAAACGATCAGGTCGAAATCGCCGTCACCATCGGCATCGCACGGCACGGGCCAGGCCCACAGGCCCACGCCCAAATCGACTTCCAGTCCGGGATGGTTGTACGTGAGTCGTTTCAGCTCCTGGGCCGGCGCCATGCAGACCGGCAGGCACAGTAGCAACCAAACGAGCGACGTGGTGCGAAGTGGACGAATGGGAGAACCTCCGGCCAGGGGTTTGAAGCGGTGGTGAACAAGCAAGGGGTCGGCCCGGCGCAGCGCGGCGCCGTGGCAGAGAGTACCAGTGTAGTCGCAGCGCAGACCAACGTCACGCGGCCGCTTGAGGGTGTTTGTGTCGGTCGATTCCGGTGATTCTAACCGGCGCTCGCCCGGCAACCGGGGCGTTGCATGGTGCGCCGCTGGCCGGCGAAGTATACTGCGAACTTTCGGCTGCGCAGTCATTTCCGCCGGGAGGATTGTCTCATGACGACCGAATTGGAGTCCACCGGCGCCGCCAACGCGCAAGCGCGGCGCAGCGCCAACCCGGCGACGATGCTCATCCCGGCCTGGTTCGTCTGGGCCGGATTGTTGATCGGGGCCATGGTGGTCGGCAACCTGGCTGGCGGGCACGCAACTGCCACGGCCACCGCGGCCCGCATGGGTTCGTCGCTGGTGCTGGTTGCCACCGGATGGTATCTCTTTGCGATTTGGCGAAGCACGGCGGTCGGCCGGTTTGCGGCGCTGATCGCCATTGGCATGACGCTCGGCACGATCGGCGATTTTTTCAATGCCAACCTGCTTAACTTCATCCCGCTGCCCGACCCGGTGTTGGGCGGCATCGGTGCGTTTGGCTTGGGGCACATTGCGTACATCGCCGGCTGTGTTCACCTGGCACGCCGCGCGGGACTGACGGCCCGGCGGCCGATGATCGGCGCGATCGTCGCCTGGCAACTGGTCGGCGTCGTGGCGTGGTACTTCGTCGTGATGCAAGGCACGGAAAATCGCGACCTGGTTTGGCCGGCCTTGCCGTACTCGCTGTTGCTGGCCGGCACGGCGGGCGTCACGCTGGGGCTGGCGCTGCAAGATCGGCGCTTGGCCTGGTTGGCCCTGGGCGCCGCGCTGTTTTTGGTCAGCGACCTGATCCTCGCCTTCGGGCTGTTTCGCGGCAGTTTCGACCATCAGACCGAAGCGGTGTGGCTCACCTACGGGCCGGGCCAGATGTTGATCGTGTTCTCGGTTGTCAGCGCCGCGCTAGTACTGGTCGATCGGCGAGGCGCGGCCGTGCAAGCCGCGCCGTGAATGCGACCGCGCGTCCGACTACACTATGGGTTGCGCCCCGTCCCGTTGCCCATGCGACGCGGCTCTGCGCGGCGCGCCGCGATTTCAAGACGCTCTTGCCGGAGTTTGTCCGATGCCCCGATTGATTGCACCCTGGTCGCGCCGCCTGGCCGTGCTGCGCCTGCTCGCCATCTCATTCGTGGTTTGTATCGCTTCGCCGGCTGCCGCGCCCCAGGCAGCGGCGGCCGCCGAACCGTTGCGCCCGAACGTGGTGCTGTTCGTGGTCGACGATCTGGGCTGGTCCGATTTGACCTGTTACGGCAGCAAGTTCTATCGCACGCCAGCGATCGACCGGCTGGCGGCCGACGGGATGCGCTTCACGCAGGCCTACGCGGCCTGTCCGGTTTGCTCGCCGACGCGCGCCGCGCTGATGACCGGAAAGTATCCGGCCCGGCTGCACCTGACCGACTTCATCCCGGGCAATCGCCAATTCAAGCAGCGCCGTTTCTTGCGTCCCGAGTTTCGCCAGGAATTGCCGCTTGAAGAAGTGACCATCGCCGAACAGTTGAAACAAGCCGGCTACGTCACGGCCGAAATCGGCAAGTGGCACTTGGGCGGAGAGGGTTACCGACCGCCGCAACAAGGCTTCGATCTGTGCATCGCGGGCGACGCGCTCGGATCTCCGCGCAGCTACTTCGCGCCCTACGTCGGGCGACGCGACGGCCGAATTATCCCCGGACTCGAAGACGCTCCGGCCGGCGAATACCTAACCGATCGACTCACGACCGAGGCCGAGCAGTTCATCGAACAGAACGCCCAGCGGCCGTTCTTCTTGTACCTGCCCCATTTCGCGGTCCACACGCCGCTCAAAGCGAAAAAGGACAAGGTCGCCAAGTATCGCGCCGCTGCCAAGCCGCCCGGCCTGCAGAACAATCCGATCTATGCCGCCATGATCGAGAGCACCGACGAAAGCCTGGGGCGGATCGTCGCCAAGTTGGACGCGCTGGGACTTACGGACAACACGCTGTTGATTTTCACCAGCGACAACGGCGGGCTGGCCACGATCGAGGGCCCGAACACGCCGGCGACGCACAACGGACCGCTGCGCGAAGGCAAGGGCTATCTCTACGAAGGAGGCATTCGCGTGCCCCTGATCGTGAAGTGGCCCGGCCATGTTCCGCCCGGCAGCACGTCGGCCGAGCACGTCAGCAGCGTCGACATTCCGCTCACGATTGCCGCAGCGTGTGGCGTACCCTGCAAGCAGCCGCTTGACGGCGTTTCGGTCCTGGACGTGCTCACGCAGTCCGGCCAGCTCGAACCGCGACCCCTGTACTGGCACTATCCGCACTACAGCAATCAAGGCGGAAAGCCGGGCGGCGTCGTCCTTGACGGGGACTACAAATTGATCGAGTTCTACGAGGACGGTCGGCTCGAGCTGTTCAATCTGGCCGAAGATATCGGCGAGCGCACCAACATCGCCGACAAGCAACAGGAAAGAGCCACGCGAATGGCCGCCCAACTTGCCGCCTGGCGCAAGGACGTCGACGCCGACATGCTGCGCCCCAATCCCGATTACACGCCCGATCGCCAGGACAAAGCCGGCAACGTGACACTGCCGGGCAAGAACGCGGTGATCCACGGCGTGATGGTCCGTTTCGAGCCGCTGCCGCACAAAAACACGATCGGCTATTGGACTCGTGCCGACGACTGGGTGAGTTGGGATTTCCAGATCGATCGGCCTGGGCGGTTCGACGTCGAAATTCTGCAGGGTTGTGGCGATGGCAGCGGCGGCAGCCAGGTCGAGTTGGCCGTCGGCGATCAGCGTGTGACCACCACCGTTGAAGAGACGGGCGGGTTCCAGAACTTTGTCGCGCGGCGGATCGGCACCATCACCATCGATCGGCCGGGCCGACATACGCTTTCGGTCAAGCCGCTCAGTAAGCCGGGCGCCGCCGTGATGGACCTGCGCCGCGTGCGGCTGCTATTGGTGCCCTAGATCCGCCAGAACGTGGCACCGCTCCTGAGGCGCGCTTTTCTGGCAATTCGCCAGCGCCTTCTTGAGCACTTTCTGTACATGGCGCAAATCGCGCACCCGGCCAGCAATGTCCGTGAGACGGTTCTGGATCAATTCCTGCACGTCTCCACAGCTCGGGTGATCGTTACCAGCTCCAAGCAACGTGCGGACGTCGCTCAGCGTGAAACCGATCGCCTGGGCCGCACGAATGAACTTCAGCTTGTGCAGCGTCTCGATGCTGTACAACCGGTAGTTGCCTTGGCTGCGGCTGTCCGGTTCGACCAGGCCAATTCGCTCGTAATACCGTACCGTGGTTGTCGGAATCTCGGCGGCCTTGGCAAGTCGGCTGATCGAATACGGTGTGTCCATGTTGCCACCTAAGCCCGGTTTAAGCATGACCATGAAGCGCGTGCCAATCTGTCGACTGAGGTCCGTTCGACGCGCCCTTGACCTTACACCGCGGTGCAACCTGGATAATAAATGCTGCACGCACCTCCGGCAAGAAACGGACGCAGGCAAGTCAGCGCAACGGGGCCGCCCAATGGCAAGCAATTCAGTAACCAATCAACGGGAGCTGTGTCCCTCGTGCGGAAATCGTGGGCCACGAGTATCTGCCCGGACGCTCAGCGCGCTGGTCCGCAACCAGTTCGGCGGCAAATCCGGCGGCAGCCAGTCCTTGCACGGTGTTTCGCGCGGCGACGGGAGCAACAAAATCAGCGGAGGTGACGGCTGGCGATTCTGCGCTTCGCGGGACTGCGAGGTCGTCTACTTCTCGGAATGTGGCAATACGGAATTCACGAAATCGCAAATCAGGGTACCGGTCGGCGTGAAGGAGGCCGGCGGCGAACGACCGCTGTGTTATTGCTTCAATCACTCGGTCGCGAGCATCAAGAGTGAGCTTCAGTCGAAAGGCAGGTCCGATGCGATCTACGACATCCGCGCGAAGATGAAGGATCCTGGTTGCCACTGCGAGACATTAAACCCGAGCGGTTCCTGTTGCCTGGGTAGCGTGACCATGGGCATCGAGATCGCTCGGGACGAACTAGGCATGTCCACTTCCAACTCGACTCCTGCGAACTCGACAAACTCGTGTACCGGGCGTGGTGAGAAGATTGCTAAGATCGGCACGCTTGGCTCGGCCATGATGGCGTCTGCCTGCTGCTGGCTGCCGCTGCTGTTGCTGGCCGTCGGAGTTTCCGGCGCCGGCATTGCCTCGACATTGGAAACCTATCGTCCAGTATTCATCGTCGTGACGATCGGTTTCCTTGGCGCGGCGTTCTATTTCACATACCGCCCCAGGAAGGCTGAGGGTGTAGTCCACGGCTGTTGTGCTCCTGAAAGCGCAGAGGTTGATGCGTGCTGTCCGCCCGATGGCAAACGCCGGTTCAACATGATGTCCATGAACAAGGTCATGCTGTGGGGAGTGGCGGCACTGGCCATCGCCTTCCTGTTCTTCCCAAGTTATGTGGCGGTTCTGATTGGTGGCAGCGTCGATCCGCCCGTTACCGATACTATGAACCGAGTGAGCATCATCGTCGAGGGCATGACCTGCGAGGGCTGCGCGAGTATCGTCAGCAATGCAATTCACACGGTGCCATGCGTGCTTGCCGTCGAGGTCGATTACAAGAACAGCACGGCCTCGGTGGGTACGGAAATCAATTGTCCGATCCCGAAAGTCAAGATTCTGAAGGCGCTCGCCAGAGCGGGATACCATGGAACTTTCGTCGAATCGAACACGTTGCGGGCCTCGTACTCTGACGTAACGGATAGCCGTTCCAATTAGTTCATTCGTCTAAGGGGCAGGTTATGAACACGAATTTCTCGGTCAGCGGAATCGCGATGGCAGTCGCCATAGCCACAATCACGTTTCTTTCAGCAAGAGGTGATGAAAAACGTCCCCAAGTCATTCAGCTTTCGAGCGATGCCAAAGCCCTAAAATCACAATTTAATCAGGACAGAGACCACCCCCGCCTGTTGCTGTTCGTATCGCCCACGTGCCCAGCATGTGTGAAAGGGGCGCGCGTGATTCACGAGGAAGTGCTCAGCGAAATCGACGATGACCAACTGCGAGTCTACGTTGTCTGGGAGCCGATACTCCCCCGGGATTCATTCAAGGAAGCTCGGGACTCGGCCCGCCAAGTGACCGATCCACGCGCAAGCCAGTACTGGTTGCCAGATCGTAAGCTCGCGATGGCCTTCATGAAGCCGCTGGGGCTCAAACGAATGCCCGCGTGGGACGTCTATCTTGCATATCCCCAAGACATCCTCTGGGAAGCGGAAGTGCCCGATCCGGTCTTCTTTAGCCATCAACTGCCAGAACTTCCCGACAAGACGCGCCTCGAAGGCAAGGCATTCGTGAGACAACTGAGATCGCTGTTACAGTCGCCATCAAGCAAAACCAACAGAGATTGATCCGTCCAAGCAACGGGAAGGTCTACTCCGCCTGGTCGCGTCCATAAAGTCATCGCGCACCCACGGATGTTGTAGATTGCACGAGCCAGGCACGGCCGTGATGGACCTGCGCCGCGTGCGGCTAGTGGCCAGCGACGGCGGCGAATCGAAGTAGCCTGCGCCGCCACCGGCCTCATTCCGGCAGCGGGCCGAGGATGTCGATCTTGTACTTCGCCGCCAGAGCGGTGAGTTTCGCAAAGTCGGGTTCTTTCGGCTCGGGCAGCACCAGCGACGTAGCCGGCTCGCCCGCGTCGCGCACGAACGAGTCAAATCCGGCCGGCGTCGTCAGGATCAGCATGCGTCCGGCCGTGTCGGCGCGAAAGCCGTGAGGAATGCCGCGCGGCAGAAAGACCGTCGTGCCGGCGCTTCCGGTGAACTTGTCGGAGCCGCTGTAGAACGTGAACTCGCCGTCCAACAGGTAGAACGTCTCGTCCTCGTTGTGGTGCAGGTGATAGGGCGACTCCCGACCCGCCGGCAGGCGATCCTCCAACAGCGCGAAACGACCGCCGGTTTGCTCGGCCGAGAGCTTGATGATCGTCAGCGCGTTCAGAAACCAGATCGGTTCGCCGTCGTCGAGGTTCTCGGCCAGAATTCGCAAGTCGGCGTGCATGGGCAATGACTCCCGTGTAAAAGGCAACGGCTGGAACCGAAAAACGCGCAGTGGCGCATCGGGGCGCGCGTCACGAACAGCCCGCTGCGAGCGGGGCAGGGCGGCGGAGTGTCACGACTCGCCACCGACGCGGTACCCCTTATTGTTGAGTCGAATGCGGTACAGACCAAACGGCGGGCGACCCTCAGGTCCGGGCGGTTGATCCGTTGCGGCAGTGATGTACAGCGTGGCCGCCTCGTCGCCTGTGCCAAACGTGCAATTGGTCGGCGTACCGGGCGTGGCGATGAACGCCAGCGGCTTTCCCTCGGGCGAAAAGACATACACGCCGGCGCGCTCGCCGCGCCCGGCCGTCGCATAGATGTTTCCTTCGGCATCCAGCGTCATGCCGTCAATTCCGCGCCGGTTGGGTCCAAAGTCGTGCAGCACGCGTTTGTCGCCGAGCGTGCCGTCGGGCCGCACTGAAAAGGCCGTCAGTTGATGATTCCCGTCGGGCCGATTGTTATTGTCTGAAACGTAAACTGTCTTGCCGTCGGGCGCGACGAGAATGCCATTGGGCTTCTCGACGTCGCGCGTCGCGACGCGGACCGTCCCGCGCGAATCCACGACGAACACACCCTCAAAGTCGAGCTCGCGCGGCTCGTCGCCGACGTAGCGCGGCTCGGTGAAGTAAACCGTGCCCTTGGGGTTTACGGCCAGCTCGGTC
>ERZ869936.513-NODE-513-length-36133-cov-6.081546_pt1 | contig 36133 bp, 35 predicted proteins | sample MGYA00520876_ERZ869936 | MGnify/ENA primary metagenome ERZ869936 (study PRJEB32218, sample SAMN09650985) | biofilter metagenome | isolation source: enrty point of leading RO module | place: Saudi Arabia: Thuwal, RO plant located on Red Sea | collected 2016-02-17 ... | reverse complement strand
ATCCGTCGTTTTTTTATTGCCTTTCAGCGAATTACTTTGATTTGTTTTTTCAAACCCTTAGATTTGAATAAATAAAATCCCCCTTTTATGAAAACAAAACTACTGCTTTGCATTTCGTTGATTGCATCAGGCCTTTTTGTTAAGGCGCAATGGACTAATCAAAACTCAGGGGTCACAAACGACCTTCGGACCATTTACTTCCTCGATAATAATAATGGCTTTGCTGCGGGAAACGGAGGGGTGCTACGAAGAACCATAAATGGCGGAACAAATTGGTCGGCCGTGGTTTCAACTACAACCTGGGATATTTACGGCATGCATTTCCCTACGGCCAGTGTGGGTTATTTATGTGCCCGCAACGGAACCGTTGTAAAAACCACCAATGGAGGAACTTCCTGGACTAATTCGCCAACACCCATCACCAACGACCTGCTGGCCATTTATTTTATGGATGCCAACACAGGAATTGCCGTTGGCCGAGGGGGTGCGATGATTGGAACCGTAAACGGGGGTTCAAACTGGACCTCCTTAACATCGGGAACAACACAGGATTTATATTCGGTTTGGTTCACTTCTTCAACCACCGGTTATGCCTGTGGAACAAACGGAACATTTCTGAAAACAACCAACGCAGGATTAACCTGGACTCCACAAACTTCCGGATTGCCGAATGACACCCTGAAAAGTCTGTATTTTACATCACCCACAATGGGCTTTGTAACCGCATCGGGTGGAAACGTACTCACCACCGACGGAGCCGGAGTTTTCACCTCCATTAATCCCCCCACCACCAAGTCTGTCAACGACTCCTGGTGGATAAACGACAGTACGGGTTGGGTGGTAGGCGACAGCGGAAACATTTTCACAACACAAGACACAGGAATTACCTGGACCCAACAAACCAGTTTAACTACTCAACGCCTTTATGCCGTTTGTTTCCCAACCGATACGGTTGGTTATGCCTGCGGAAAGGGAGGAATTATAAGAAAACTGATCGTGGTTAGTCCCGGTCCGAACCCCGGTTTTGGAGAAATCCCAAAAAATAACCTGTCAATCCATGCCTATCCCAATCCGGCCACACAGGGAAATTATCTTACGGTTACCTTCGAAGGAAAACCGGGAACTGAAACGGTGATAACTATGTTGGATTTAATGGGAAAGGAAGTTTACTCGGGACAGCCTGTTAAGACTACTTCAGGAAAAAATCAGGTCAGGATTCCTATTGGTGCCGACATTTCTTCCGGTTCATACTTCTTAAAGGTAAAATCCGGAAATGAAGTGAACTACAAAAAGGTTCAGATTCAATAAAAAAATAGCCCCGGGACTAGTTGGATTCCCGGGGCTGACCAATTAACCAATTATTAAACCAACTAATTCTCTTCTTATTAGTAGTAGGTTCCGGAAGCAACCGCTTTGTTGAGGTTGTGGTTCAAAGTTCCGGTTTGGAAGATTTCGCCGTCTACGAAAATCTCCAGGATAATTTCATTTTTTGAATAGTCGTTATTCCAGGCTTCGATGGAAAGGAATGTGCCGGTATAACAATCGAAAGTAATAGTGTGAGTAGTTTTGTTAATTTGAGTTTCAACAGGGTTCAATCCGGGTAAGCCCTGACATGGAGCCAGATAATTAACAGTAATATCTCCGGTAAGGCTGGTAATTCTGTATTCAACGCTTACGGTCTTTGCAGGATGGTTGTGGTTTACAACCGGTGCAATTTTTTCCTTTTCGCAGGAAACAAATGAAAACGACAGAACGACTAAAGACAGGAAAGGAACGATAGATTTAATGTTTTTCATGATTAATTGGTTTTTAAAATCGGGTGCAAAAGTACATCCCTTTTTCAAAAAAACAAACATTCGTCGATAAATTTTTGGTGTTTATCGAAAAAATTCGTATAATTGCTTGAAAATCAGTCGGAAAAAATCAGCCCCCTTTCTTTCCGCCGTAATAACCGTGCTTCCTTTTGTTTTTCCTTTTTTTGGCGGCATCTTTTCGGTACGACTTGGTCTTTTTACGCAGAATGCGCTTGGTTTCCCTTACCTCCTCGGTAGGCTTTAGTTTTTTACTTCCTCCACAGCTCGTGAGTGTTGAAAAAAAACAAGCCCCAAAAACCGAAAAAAGAAGTACCCGGAAATAAAATAAAAGGGAAACCATGAATAATTAATAAATTAGAGCGGATGAAGTTACTGTTAATTCCTGTTAAAATCCATTGTCATGAAACCAACCCGTGTATTTGAACTCCTGGAACGCCAGGCAAAACTGTTTCCTAAAAACGATGCCCTGGCCGCAAAAGTTTCAGGAAACTGGAAAAAATATTCAACCCTTGATTTCATTTCTGAGGTTAATGCCCTCGCAGCCGGAATGATTTCAGCCGGTATAAGTCCGGGTATGCGGATAGGCATCATTTCAAATAACCGGCCTGAATGGAACTTCGCCGACTACGCATCGCAAATCTGCGGTGCCATTACGGTCCCTATTTATCCCACCATTTCGGAAAAAGACCTGAATTTTATTTTATCCGATGCAGAGGTTAAGCTGATTTTTGTTTCAGATGCAGAAATGCTGAAAAAAGTAAATTCTGTTTCTGCCCAAATTCCCGACTTAAAAGTTTACTCCTTTGACAACATCTCCGGCTGTCCGCATTATTCGGAGCTCATCAAAACCGGCAGGGAAAATCCACATTCCGAGAAAATTGCAGCTATTAAGAAGGGTATTGACCCGAATGAACTTTTTACCATTTTATATACCAGCGGAACCACAGGGGTTCCCAAAGGAGTGATGCTCTCGCACAGCAATCTGCTTTCCAATGTTTTTGCCTCCGAAAATCTGGCTCCCTTTGAAATCGAATGGCGGGCTTTGAGCTTCCTGCCCCTGAACCATGTGTACGAAAGAATGCTGAACACCTTATATATATATAAGGGAGTATCCATTTATTATGCCGAGAGTCTCGAAACTATTGGCGACAACCTCAAAGAAGTAAAACCTCACATTTTTGTTACTGTACCCCGCCTCCTTGAAAAAGTTTACGATAAAATTGTAGCCAAAGGAGAAGCCCTGACTGGCATTAAAAAAACACTCTTCTTCTGGGCCCTAAACCTCGGTCTTAAATATGAACTTTACGGTGCCAATGGCTGGTGGTATGAATTCAAATTGAAAATTGCCCGAAAACTGATCTTCAGCAAATGGAAAGAAGCCTTGGGTGGCAATATTGTGGCCGTTTGCTCGGGTGGTGCTGCCCTCCAGCCACGACTGGCCAGGGTATTTAATGCGGCAGGAATTACGGTGCTTGAAGGCTATGGCCTCACCGAAACTTCCCCTGTTGTGGCGGTAAACAACTTCAAGCCCTATGGAATTTGGTTCGGTACGGTGGGAACCGTAATCGATGGTGTGGAAGTAAAAATTGCCGAAGACGGAGAAATCCTCGTCAAAGGACCCAATGTTATGTTGGGCTATTACAAACGCCCGGATCTGACCGAGGAAGTAATTGACAAAGACGGGTATTTCCACACCGGAGATATCGGTGAATTTGTAAAAGGAAAATATTTAAAAATCACCGACCGCAAAAAAGAAATCTTCAAAACTTCAGGAGGAAAATACATTGCCCCCCTGGCCCTGGAAAACAAACTGAAAGAAAGTCCGTTCATCGAACAAGTAATGATTATCGGGGAAGGCCAGAAATTTCCAAGTGCCCTCATTGTCCCTTCTTTCAGCCAACTGTCAGACTGGGCCAAAAACAAAGGCCTTAAATTTACCGACAACAAAGAGTTGATAGCCCTTCCCGAAACCAAAAAGAAAATACGGGAGGAAGTGGAGAAAGCCAATGAATCGCTGGCACAATTCGAAAAAATTAAAAAAGAAGCCTTGCTGCCCAGGGAATGGACCATCGAATCCAACGAACTTACACCTAAATTATCATTGAAACGAAAAGTAATTCTTGAACATAACAAAGCCCTGGTTGATAAAATTTACGGCGCAGAATAAAATATATGGGGAAACGAATCATTAAGAAAGCAGCTGTCCTTGGATCCGGAATCATGGGGGCCGGCATTGCCTGTCACCTCGCAAACGCAGGATTTGAAGTTTTATTACTTGACCTGAAATCGGAGGGCGAAAAAAATCCGAATAAAATTGCCGATGAGAACCTGAAAAATTCCATCAAATCAAACCCCTCTCCCATTTACCTGAAAGAGTTTGCCAGGAGAATCCGGACCGGAAATTTCGAAGACCACATGAAGGAAATTGCGCATTGCCAATGGGTTATTGAAGTGGTGGTTGAAAAACTTGAGGTAAAAAAGAAAGTGTTTGAACAGGTTGAAAAATTCAGGAAGCCGGGAACCCTGATCACCTCCAATACCAGCGGCATTCCCATTCATCTGATGATCGAAGGAAGGTCGGAAGATTTCCAAAAGCATTTTTGCGGAACACATTTTTTCAACCCGCCCCGATACCTCCGCCTGCTGGAATTGATTCCCACCCCTAAAACCGATTCCGAAGTAATTGAATTCCTTTCCGAATTCGGCGAAAAATACCTGGGAAAAACTCCGGTGATCTGCAAAGACACGCCCGCTTTTATTGCCAATCGCATAGGTGTGTTTGGTATCATGAGCCTTTTTCACCTGGTTGAAAACGGTTCCTACTCCGTTGAAGAAATAGACAAACTTACCGGTCCCGTAATCGGAAGACCAAAATCTGCCACCTTCAGAACCTGCGATGTGGTTGGACTCGACACCCTGGTGCATGTTGCCAACGGTCTCAAAGAAAACCTTAAAAAAGATGAAGCCGCCCGGTACTTCGAACTGCCCGGATATATCCGGAAAATGATCGAGAACAAATGGCTGGGCTCAAAAACAAAACAGGGATTTTACAAAAAAGTAAAAAAAGAAAACGGTGAATCGGAAATACAGGCCCTCGACCTGAAAACACTGGAATATAAACCCGGAAAAAAAGTAAAATTCCCCACCCTTGAGCTAACCCGAAGCATCGACCAGGTTAAAGATCGCATGAAAGTGCTGATCGGAGGAAAAGATAAAGCCGGCGAATTTTACCGCAAATCTTTTTTCAGCCTCTTTGCCTATGTCTCTAACCGTATTCCTGAAATTTCCGACAACCTCTACAGCATCGACGAAGCCATGAAGGCAGGATTCGGCTGGGAACTCGGTCCCTTCGAATACTGGGACGCCTGCGGACTGAAAGAAAGCCTTGATGCCATGCAGAAAGAAGGGTATAAACCCGCTGCAAGGGTTATGGATATAGTAAAAGAGGGGAATAACTCCTTTTAAGATACCGCCGAAAGAGGCAAAAAGTATTTCCAGCCGGGAAAAGGATACCAGGAAATTCCCGGTTCCAAAGAAAATCCCTCCCTGGATATTTTAAAGGAAAACAAAACCGTATGGAAAAACAGCGGTTGCACGCTTATTGACCTTGGCGACGGAATACTGAACCTTGAATTTCACACCAAAATGAATAGCATCGGCGGGGAAATTCTTCAGGGAATAAATACGGCTATCGACATGGCTGAAAAAGATTACCGGGGTCTGGTGATTTATAATGAAGGACAAAATTTCTCTGCGGGAGCCAATGTGGGAATGATATTCATGATGGCCGTTGAACAGGAATGGGATGAACTGAATTTTGCCATTCGTGCCTTCCAGAATACCATGATGCGTGTTCGATATTCTTCCATTCCCGTAGTAGTTGCCACCCATAACATGGCCCTCGGTGGTGCCTGCGAACTTGCCATGCATTCCGACAAAGTACTGGCCCATGCAGAAACTTATATGGGACTGGTTGAATTCGGGGTTGGCCTAATTCCCGGCGGAGGAGGAACCAAAGAATTTGCCCTCCGGCTTTCCGACGAACTTCAGGCAGGAGATATTGAATTGAATAATTTCAGAGACCGCTTCCTGACGATCGGGCAGGCAAAGGTATCTACCTCAGCTCACGAAGCCTTTTCGCTCGGATATCTTAACAAAAAGGACGAAGTAATCATGGCCCGCTCACTCCAACTGGCCGAAGCTAAAACCAAATGCCTGGAAATTGCGGAAGCCGGGTATACCATGCCCGTAAAACGTCAAAACATCAGGGTTTTGGGAAAACAGGCTTTGGGCCTTGCTCACCTCGGAGCTCATTCCATGCAGGAAGGAAAATATATCTCGGAGCACGATGTTAAAATCTCTCTGAAGCTGGCCTTCGTTTTAGCCGGAGGCGATCTTTCAGCTCCGGCGGAAGTAAGCGAAGATTACCTTCTCGACCTTGAAAGAGAAGCTTTCCTCTCGCTCTGCAGCGAAAAGAAAACCCTTGAGCGCATCCAAAGCATTTTAACGGGTGGAAAAGTATTGAGGAATTAAAACAAAAAGTTATTAAACAAGCCGGGAAAAATTCTCAACAAAAAAACCCGGCTTTTTTAATTTTTCATTCACGGCTGCCCGTTCATTCCCTGTTAACAATCTGTTACTAATTTAAATACCCTAAAGCCCCGCCAAATTGTAACTTTATGTCCGTTTCCACGGCGTATTGTTATGAAAATCACATACTTGGGTCATTCATGTTTCACGGTAGAGGTACAGGGGAAAATTCTTCTCTTCGATCCCTTTATCAGCCCAAATCCATTGGCCGAAGGGAAGGTAAATGCCGGTTCTATAAAAGCCGATTACATTCTTATTTCCCATGGGCATGAAGACCATGTGGCCGATGCCGTTTCCATTGCCAAAAGAACCGGAGCCAAATGCATTTGCTCCTGGGAGATCCATGCCTGGCTGAACAAACAAGGCGTATCAAACACACACCCCATGAATACCGGAGGAAAATGGATTTTTGACTTTGGAAAAGTAAAATGTGTAGCCGCCTCCCACTCATCCGGGCTTCCGGATGGAACCTACGGAGGAAACCCCATGGGTTTTATTGTGGAGTCGAACGGAAAACATTTTTATTACGCCGGAGATACCGCCCTAACCTACGACATGAAACTTATCGGGGAATACCGCAAGCTCGACTTTGCCTTTTTACCCATAGGAGACAACTTTACCATGGGAGTAGATAATGCCATAATTGCCACCGATTTCATAAAATGCCGCGATATCATCGGCATGCATTACGATACCTTCGGATTTATTAAAATAGATAAAGAAGACGCCGTGAAAAAATTCCAGGGCGCGGGGGCCTCCCTCACGCTCATGGAAATCGGACAAAGCCTGGAAAAATAAAAAGAACAAAATACCAAATGGGAAAAATCATAGCTATTGCCAATCAAAAAGGAGGAGTTGGAAAAACTACCACCGCCATTAACCTCGCAGCATCGCTGGCGGTTCTCGAACACAAAACCCTTATCGTTGATGCCGACCCTCAGGCCAACGCTACCAGCGGAGTAGGTTTCGACCCGAAAAATATCAAAACCAGCATTTACGAATGCATTATTGATGGGGTTGAACCTGCCGACATCATCCTGCAAACACAAACCCCCAACCTCGACATTCTACCGGCACACATCGACCTGGTAGGTGCCGAAATTGAAATGATTTCGCTTCCGAACAGGGAAAAAATGATGCGGAAATCACTCGAGAAAATTAAAAACGCTTACGACTTTATCATCATCGACTGCTCCCCTTCACTAGGCTTAATTACAGTTAATGCATTGACGGCAGCCGACTCGGTTATTGTTCCCGTTCAGTGCGAATACTTTGCCCTTGAAGGTCTGGGCAAACTCCTCAACACCATTAAAATAGTGCAGCAGCGACTTAACCCGGAACTTTCCATTGAAGGTATCCTCCTCACCATGTACGACATCCGCCTCCGCCTTAGCAATCAGGTAGTAGAAGAAGTAAAAACCCATTTCCAGACAATGGTTTTCGATACCATAATCCAGCGAAACACAAAGCTGGGTGAAGCCCCAAGCTTCGGAGAAACCATTATCATGCACGATGCCAGCAGTAAGGGAGCCATAAACTACCTTAACCTGGCACGCGAAGTGTTGCAAAAAAATGACCTCACGAAACTGAAAGAAGGCGATAAAGTAATCAATGTTGAAAAAGCAAATCTGAATTAAAGAAGCATGGCAAACCCAAAGAAAAATGCATTGGGACGAGGCCTTAGCGCCCTCCTTGAAAATACAGGAACCGATGTTACCACCCGGAAAGATTCCGATGCGCTGGTAGCAGGTTCCATCGGAAATATTCCCGTTGACAAAATTGAAGCCAATCCCTTTCTACCGAGAACAAAAAATAAGAAAAAAGCCCTCCTTGAGCTGGCTACATCCATCAAAGAACACGGCTTAATACAACCCGTAACGGTTCGCAAACTGGGTTATGACAAATACCAACTCATCAGCGGAGAAAGAAGATTCCGCGCCTCACAGGCCGCCGGACTGACAAGCATTCCTGCCTACGTGCGCATAGCAAACGACCAGGAAATGCTGGAAATGGCAATCATCGAGAACATCCAGCGCGAAAACCTGAATGCCATTGAAGTGGCATTAGGCTACAAACGGCTCATTGATGAAGTGGGGTTGTCTCAGGAAGAACTGGGAGAACGCATTGGCAAAGACCGCACTACCGTTACCAATTACCTCCGCCTCCTGAAATTGCCCGATGCCGTGCAGGCAGGAATCCGCGATAAAAAAATATCCATGGGCCATGCCCGCGCTATTCTGGGCATTGTAAACGAACAATCCATGATGGATGTTTTCCGCCAAACCGTTGATGACGACCTTTCGGTAAGACAAGTGGAAGAACTCGCCCGGCTATATAACGAAGGGGAATACGTTACCCGAAGGGTAAAAAAGGGAGGCAAGGTTAAAGCCATCCACAATCCCGCCGATGTTGAAACCCTGAATCGTCTCCGGGAAAGGTTCAATAAAAAAGTACTGATGACCAAAAATATCCGTGGTAAAGGAAAAATTGTAATTCCCTTTAAGAACCAGGAAGAATTTAACGAAATCATTGCCAGGCTTGGGATTTAATTCCTTCATACGCCTTTTCTCCGCTTTCCTGATTTTTGCCGCCTTGGGCAATGGGACAGTATATGGGCAGGATACCCTCGCAAAATTACACAGCCCGAAAAAAGCAGCCATTTTTTCCGCCTGCCTCCCCGGATTGGGACAAGCCTACAACAAAAAATACTGGAAAATTCCTTTGGTTTATGCCGGCATGGGCATTCCGGTATGGTTCGTAAACTATACCCACAGGGAGTTCAAATCCTATAAACAGGCCTATATTTTCAGAACTGACGACGACCCCAACACAACAGATAATAAATATCCCCGCTTTTCCGACGAACAGGTAAGGGAAAACGTGGACTTTTACCGCCGCTACCGGGATCTGAATTTGTTTCTGACTGCTTTGTTTTATGGTCTCAACATTGTGGATGCGAGCGTTGACGCCCACCTGAAAAACTTCGACGTTTCAAATCAACTCAGCCTGCGATACAATAACCAATGGTGGCCTCAAATGCAATCCTATTCCCACGGACTCTCCATTGGATTTAAATTCTAAATTTGTCCTGTGAAAATAGCTTTGATTGGATACGGAAAAATGGGAAAGGAGATTGAACAAATTGCCATTTCCCGCGGACATACAATTGTTGCCAGACTCAACGAAGGGGATGAAAATCCGGAGCAAATACTGAAAGATTCGGCACCAGATGTTGCCATAGAATTTACCATCCCGGGAGCTGCCGTTAAAAACATGAAAATGTGTTTTTCGCTCAACATTCCCATTGTGGTGGGAACCACAGGATGGTACGATGAAATGAAAAAAGTTATTTCCCTGTGTACCGAGGGCAATCATTCCCTTTTTTGGGCCTCGAACTTTTCGGTAGGAGTGAATATTTTTTTCCGGGTCAACACTCATCTCGCCCGCCTGATGAAAAATCACCCCCAGTACACCATCAGCATGGAGGAAATTCACCACACTGAAAAAAAAGACGCCCCCTCGGGAACTGCCATTACCCTGGCGGAAGGCATTCTTGCGGAACGAAAAGAGATTAAATCCTGGATAAACGAACCCTCCGACCAGCTTTTACCCATAATCTCCAAAAGAGAAAACCAGGTTCCGGGAACCCATTCCGTTTCCTATTCCTCGCCCGTTGATGAAATTCTGATCCGGCATACCGCAAAAAACCGCAAAGGTTTTGCCCTGGGTGCCGTACTGGCCGCAGAATTTTTACCCGGAAAAAAAGGAGTCTTTGGCATGGAAGACCTTTTGGGATTTTAGTTTTTTTTAAGATTTATTTTACAATTTTCGAAAACCATACATCGTTTAGCCCTCTCAAATGACATTATTTATCATCTTCCTCTTTACCCTTGTTCTGCTCCATGCCGGACTGTATAAACTTTTCCAAAAGGCCGGACTGCCAGGCTGGAAAGCACTGGTTCCCTACTACAACTATTACCTCTGGATAAAACTTGTAAACCGCCCCACCTGGTGGTTCCTGATTACCCTCCTGCCCGGAATCAATATTATTGTCTTCCTCCTCATCCGGGCCGACCTGGCTAATATGTTTGGTAAACGATCTTTTTTAGAACACTTATATGTTTGGCTCTTCCCCTTCATTGCCTTCCCGCATTGGGGATTTTCAAAATCGGTTGTTTTTACAGGCTACTCAGAAAAAGAAAAAGCTTCCAAATCCTCCGGCAGAGAATGGGCCGATGCCATTGCTTTTGCCGTTATCGCTGCCACCATCATCCGGACTTTTATTCTGGAAGCCTTTACCATTCCTACATCCTCCCTGGAAAAAACACTTCGTGTAGGCGATTTTCTGTTTGTTAGCAAAGTCACCTACGGACCGAAAATACCTAACACCCCCCTCTCCTTCCCTTTTGTACATCATACCATTCCCGTTCTCAACATCCAATCTTATCTCGAATGGATCAAACTTCCCTATTACCGTCTGCCCGGTTTTCGCCCGGTAGAAAATAACGATATCGTGGTTTTCAATTACCCCGATGGTGATACGGTTATCACCAATTACGGAGATCGCAGTTATTACGGAATTATCCGCGAACACGCCATGTTATTTAAAAACGACGAGCGAAGCAATCGCCCGCTCAGCGATTTTTACCCAAGAGCCTATGAATATGTAAACAACCCGGGCAATTTTAACCAGGTTGACCTCCGCTTTCGGAACATGCAGATTCCCTTTGGAAAGAAAGTAGCCCGGCCTGTTGATAAAAGGGAAAATTATGTAAAGAGATGTGTGGGAACTCCGGGAGATGTTATTGAAGTAAAAGAAGGAGAACTCTTTCTCAATGGAAACAAAGCCTTCGTTCCTACCCACCTTCAAATGGCTCACATCGTAACATTTAAAGGCGGTGGAAACATAAAAAAACTTTTAGATGATCTTGATATTACCGACCCACCTTCTCCTTCCGGACTCGATACCGGAATTTCACTGAACCTGACGCGGGAAACAGCAGAAAAATTAAGACTCAGCCCCCTTGTATCGTCAGTGGTACCCAGAATTGCCGAAAAAGGCGAATGGGATTTCAGCATTTTCCCCAATGACCCCAGGTTTCCCTGGAATCAAGACTTTTTTGGTCCATTACAATTGCCAAGACCTGGCCTTACGATAAATCTTAATGATTCGGTTCTCCAACTTTACCGCAGGGCCATCGTAGTTTATGAAGAAAATGAAGTAATAGCCAATAACTGAAAAATTTACATCAACGGTAAGGAATCCACTTCCTATACCTTTAAGATGGGGTATTATTTTATGATGGGCGACAACCGCCACAATTCAGCCGACTCCAGATCCTGGGGCATGGTTCCCGAGGATCACATCGTGGGAACCCCTGTTTTTATCTGGCTGAGCATGAAAGACCCTCAATACAATCCCATTTCAGGAACCTTTACCCTCAAGAATATTTTTTCCACCAACGGAAAATTCCGCTGGAACAGGATGATGACTTTTGTTGGAAAAGATGATATTTCAAGGTCATACCTGATCCCTCTTCTGATCCTGATCGCTGGCATTTATACATATAACCGAATCAGACGAAAAAAAACAGCAACTAAAGCCACGCCCGGCCGTAAAAAGTAGGACAAAACCATCCCCTTGAAGTTCCTGCCAAAAAGCCATACCGTATTCCGCATTCTCCTGGGTCTGCTCCTGGTTTACCTTATTTTCCGGATTTTCGTTTTCGATATTTTTATTATCCGAAGCAACTCCATGGCCGCTACCCTTGCTGAGGGAGACTACCTGCTGGTCAATAAATTTTTATGGAATAAAATACGGCCCGGAGAAATCGTGATTTTCGAACCCCCGTTTTCAGATTCCATATTTGGACCCAATGATTTTTTTGTAAAACGCTGCCAGGGAATTCCCGGAGATACCGTAACAATTGAAGGTGGTATCCCGTACCGCAACCACATTCCCATGTCGTGCCGGGAAGCCAAATATAATTTCACGGTTATCACCGATGGAAAACCTATTCCCCCTGCCCTGCTTTCATCCCTGAAAATTGACGAGTCAGGTATTTTTCCCGATGGCAAAACCTTCTCATTTTTCATGACCGAAAAAAGCGCCGACTCGCTTAAGATATTCCCGGGAATACTCTCGGTTGATCTGAACATTGAAGAAAAAGGAGCCTTCGACCCTGGCGTATATCCCAATCACAGCTCATTCCCCTGGAACCTTGACAATTTTGGCCCCCTGTGGATTCCTGAAAAAGGAACAACAATTACCCTCGACTCTCAAAATCTGATATTATACGGGGATGTAATCAGGAATTATGAAAACGTGGATTTTGAATTAAAAAACGACAGCGCATTCCACAATGGAAAATGGCTTGACCGCTTTACATTTTCTGAAAACTACTACTTCGTAATCGGCGACAACCGCCATTTCTCGAGCGATTCACGGGTCTGGGGTTTGCTACCGGAGAAAAATATAAAGGGATCGGGAACCGCCATAATTTTCTCACGCGATCCTGAATCCGGTGCTTCAAGATGGGAAAGAGCCTGGAAAAACATTAAATAATCATGGAGGCTCCCTTATCTTACTTCCCTCCCATTCCGGTTTTCGCGTCGATTCTAAAGCAGGAAAAACCTGTTTTTTATCCCGGTGAAATTTTCCCGCGTCAAACTCTTCGCAACCGTTGCTACATTTCCGGTCCCGGTGGATTGCAAAAATTAATCATCCCCCTCAAAGGAAGGAAATCTGCCTCAAGGTATGGCGACCTTTTTCCTGAACCCGGAAACTTTTGGAGAAAAATCCATTTTAAATCCCTCGAGGCCGCATATAGAAAATCGCCCTTTTTTGAATATTACGAAGCAGAAATTCAGGAACTTATTTTCGACGAATCCAAAAGCCTTTTCGAACTCAACCTGTCCATCCATAAATGGCTTTTCTCCATTTTCTCAGCCAAAGAAACCAAAACTGCTCATTGGGAAATTAATACCGAAGAAAGCCATCCGAAAGGTTTTTTTTTCGAAAAAAAATGGATGGATGGATATCCTCAATTGCCCGAATACCTCCAAACCTTTGGCACCGGCAGGATTCAACCTGAAACCAGTATGCTCGATTTATTATTTAACCAGGGACCGGAAGGCAGACATTATCTGGATGAAATCTTTGACCTTATTCCTGAAAGAAAACGCCCTGAACAGGGTAGTGATTAATTATCGCCTATTACGATTTTAGAAAAAAGAACTTTGTCGGCTCCGCTTACCTTAACAATGTATAGTCCGGCACGATAGCCCGGAACTGCAATTTGTTTTTCCCGGATTTGTGAAAATGGAACGTTTTCATTCAACAAAACCCGACCCGACAAATCCAGAATCTGAAGATTTGAAAATTCATCATCTCCTTCAACATCTACCCAAACCCTTAAATTTTCGTTAGCACCTTCATAATGGGTGCGAAGAGAAGAAGCTGTGGATGTCTGACTGAAAAGCCCCTGTGGTGTAGAATAATAAACAGTTATTTTTATCTGATCAATGGAGAAAACCGGAGATGAGTCAGAATTGTTATATACCTTATAATACAATCCAAACCGGGAGTCATTTATGGATGAAGCATCAAAAGGAGCATTCCACATATCGGTTGGAGAACCATAGGTGCGGGTAATCAGGGCCGTTCCCCAGGCGGAAGCTCCGGGTTTATTATCTCCTACCATCCCCGATGCATCGCAAAGCCTGAGGGTTGAATCCAACACCCCGGGTAAATCTGCTTTAGCCATAATATGAACTTCAAGGCCAAGTAAAACAGCTACCGGCGGAATATTAAAATTGAAATGATCAGCAACCAGATATCTGGAACGGTAGCACAACGATTGAAAACAAAACAGATAGGGCTGCAGGATGGTTTCGGCAAACTGGAGATCATTTTGTTTGATATTGGTTTCATTCGCCCAGAGCGAACCGGCGCAAACCGTGCAACTGACAGGAGGATGAGTAGTAGCGGAATCAGGGCTTGAAAACATGGCATTCTGGGCCCGGGAAGTAAATCCCGCACCAAAAAGTAAGAAGGACAGAAGAATAATTTTTTCCTTCAATAGCCGGTGTTCTTAAATCGTTTTACGAAATTCAGGAGCCCGGGGTTTTGGAATCGGCATTTATTAGCTAATTGTTTGGTTTTTATAGACGAAACCCGGCCTTTTTAAGATAATTAAAGGAAAATTTGGATTATTGCCGGGAAAAAAAGAGGTTTGGAAAACAAATCTAAACCCATGAACCCCAGAAGGTTGTTCGTCCGAAAATTTGACGTTGCCGCAGGTGCCCTTTCGCTTCATTCCCTGATCAGCCCATTATTGGCTGCGGAAATGGAAGAAAGAAAAAAAGCATTCCATTCTTTACCCCTCGACGACAGCCCAACCCATGAAGATTTCTGGGCCTGGATCAGGAATTCCTACGATGTTTCCGCAACCCTCTTAAACCTGAATAACGGTGGTGTTAGTCCCCAACCTGTACCCGTTCAGGAAGCCCATATTAAATTCTACAAGCTTTGTAATGAAGCTCCATCCTTCTATATGTGGCGAATATTAGACCAGGGAAGAGAATCTTTAAGAGCAAAGCTTGCCCAACTTGGCGGTTGCAGTACGGAAGAAATTGCCATAAACCGGAACAGCACCGAAGGACTTAACTCCGTAATCTTCGGACTTAATTTAAAAGCGGGAGATGAGGTTGTACTTTCCAAATACGACTACCCCAATATGATGAATGCCTGGAAACAAAGAGAAAAAAGAGATGGCATTAAACTCGTTTGGGTCGACCTTCCCCTGCCTTCAGACAATGACAAAGTGCTTCTGGCTGCTTTCGAAAGAGCCATGACCTCCAAAACCAAAGTGGTTCACATTACCCAGGTAATAAACTGGACAGGGCAAATTTTACCCACCAAGGCCATTTGTTACGCCGCTAAATCACGCGGTTGTGAGGTAATAGTTGACGGCGCTCACTCTTTCGCCCACCTCGATTTCAGTATTCCCGAACTGGGTTGCGATTATTTTGCCACATCACTTCACAAATGGCTTGGCGCTCCCTTTGGTTCAGGAATGCTCTATATTAAAAAGGATAAAATCAAAAATGTCTGGGCGCTTCTTTCCAATGACCATCCGGATGGGGAGGATATCAGAAAATTTGAAAGTTTGGGAACCCGTTCATTTGCCAGCGAAATGGCCATTGCCAACGCCATCGACTTTCACAACCTTATGGGAACCCAAAGAAAAGAAAAACGCTTGAGATATTTGAAAGACTATTGGGCCGTACCGGCTTCCAAAATGCCCGGGGTAAAACTAAATACCCCTCTGAACCCTGCCTATTCAGGAGCAATTGCAAATGTTTCGGTAGAGGGATGGGATGCAGTTGAAATGGAAAGCAAACTCCAGGAAAAATTCAGGATTCATACCGTGGCCATCAAATACGAAAAAATAAACGGCATCAGGGTTACTCCCAATGTGTACACCTCCAAAGCCGACCTCGACCGTTTCCTTGAAGGACTCCAGTGGCTCTCGAAAAACAAGCCCGGCAAATGAAAACCCGGATTCATTTTATTACCCTTGGTGTTAAAGACATCAGGAAATCAAGAAATTTTTACGAAAAAATTCTCGGGTTCGAACCGGCAACAAGGCCAAAAGGCGATATTGTATTCTTCTATGCCAATAACAAAACACTAATCCTCGCCTTATACCCCTTGAAAAAACTTGCCGAAGATGCCGGTCTGAAAAAAATTGCCGGAACAGGATTCAGGGGAACAACCCTTTCCTGCAATGTGGCTACTGAAAATGAAGTTGATGCCCGGATTGAATTTCTTAAAAAAAAGAAAGTGAAAATTCTGCGAAAACCTGAAAAAGCAATTTGGGGTGGCAGAACGGCATACTTTGCCGACCCCGACGGAAATCCCTGGGAAATTGCCTGGAACCCTTTTGTAAAATTCTCAAAACAAGGTGACTTGATTTTTTAATATGAGACGACCCCTTTTTTTTATTGCCATCGCTTCTTCACTGGCCTTCCTACTTTGGCTCAACTATGGAAAACCGGAAAAGGGAAAAGAAAAAAACAAAATAATTTTCACCAACGATGCCCCGGCTCCTATCGGACCCTATTCCCAGGCCATGTTAAAGGGAAATGCACTGTTTATTGCAGGCCAGATCGGTAAAAATCCGAAAACAGGAATTCTCGACACCACAGGAATTGAAGGGCAAACAAAACAAACCCTTGAAAACATAAAAGCCATCCTGCAAGCGGCCGGAATGGGAATGGAAAACCTTGTTAAGACCACGATCTACCTGACCCATATTGAAGACTTTAAAACCGTAAATGAAATTTACGCTACTTATTTTCCGGAAAATCCTCCGGCTAGAGAAACCGTTCAGGTATTGGGATTGCCGGGAAAGGCAAACATTGAAATTTCAGGTATTGCGGTAAAAGATTAAGCCGATTCTTTCAGCTTCCGGATTTCCTTACGAAGCATCACGTTTTCATCCTTCAAATCGTCAACTTCGTAACGGGTGAGCTTAATTTTTTCGTTAAGCTCTTTCTTCTGACGGGTAAGCTCCTCCAACTCTTCCTTATACTTTGCGGCACGGTTTTTTAATAAATCCACCTGCTTTTTCAACTCCTCGTTCAGGGCTTTTAATTCACTGTGGGATAAAATCCGCTCAGGTGCTTCTTTTTTGGGGATCGCTCGGTACGAATGATTCTTAAATGCCATTTTTTTCACTATTCTCTCGGTTAATTCGTTTGCAAAAATAATTTTTTTGGAAAATCTTATCCTACAAAAATCAAATTATCCGCAGATTTAATTTCAAAATCATTCCAAAATTAAAAACAGGTTAATTTTCGCCCTCAGGAAACCGGGCAATTTATGTTTAGGTAAACTCATTATCTTTGAACCCAAAATTTTCCGATATGGCCATGGATTTGGATTTCAATAAAAATGAGGATGCTTTTAAGTTAGAATTGGCCGAATTGCGCAGAAAACAGGCTGAGGCCGCTCTGGGCGGAGGAAAAAAGCGTCTTGAAAAATTAAAAGAACAGGGAAAAATGTCGGCCCGTGAGCGCATTAATTTCCTGCTCGATCCTGATAGCCCAAGACTTGAAATCGGATCCCTGGTTGGCGACGGTATGTACGCCGACCAAGGTGGATGTCCGGCCGGGGGTGTGGTTGTTTTTATCGGCTATGTATCAGGCAAACAGTGCATTGTGGTTGCCAACGATGCCACCGTTAAAGCAGGTGCCTGGTTCCCCATAACAGCTAAGAAAAATCTGAGGGCCCAGGAAATTGCCATGGAAAACAGGCTTCCCATAATTTACCTCGTCGACAGTGCCGGGGTTTTTCTTCCCATGCAGGACGAAATATTCCCCGACAAAGAACACTTCGGAAGAATCTTCCGCAACAATGCCATAATGTCTTCGGAAGGCATCGTACAAATTGCCGCTATCATGGGTAGTTGCGTGGCCGGAGGAGCCTACCTTCCCATTATGAGCGACGAGGCTCTGATCGTGGATAAAACAGGATCTATTTTCCTGGCCGGTTCTTACCTGGTAAAAGCCGCCATTGGAGAAACCATCGATAACGAAACCCTGGGTGGAGCAACAACCCATTGCGAAATCAGCGGAGTTACCGACTATAAATGCAAAGACGATGCCGATTGCCTGACCCGGATCAGAAACATTATGGACAAAATCGGAGATTTTGAAAAAGCAGGGTTCAATCGTGCCGACCCCATGCCTCCGAAGAAAGATCCCGGTGAAATTTTTGGAATTATCCCCGTGCAAAGGACCAACCAATACGATATGCATGAAATTATTTACCGTTTGGTTGACAACTCCGAAATTGAAGAATATAAAGAAGGCATCGGTAAGTCAATTATTTGTGCATACGCCAGAATTGATGGCTGGGCCGTGGGCATTGTGGCCAACCAGCGTAAAGTGGTAAAAAACAAAAAGGGCGAAATGCAATTCGGGGGAGTTATTTACAGCGATTCTGCCGATAAGGCTGCACGGTTTATCATGAATTGCAATCAGAAAAAAATCCCCCTTGTGTTTCTTCAGGATGTTACCGGATTTATGGTGGGATCCAAATCGGAACAAGGTGGCATCATTAAGGATGGTGCAAAGCTGGTGAATGCCGTCAGCAATTCCGTGGTACCAAAATTCACCGTAATCATTGGAAATTCCTACGGCGCCGGCAATTATGCCATGTGCGGAAAAGCTTACGATCCCCGCCTCATTGTAGGCTGGCCAACGGCACAAATTGCTGTAATGGGAGGTTCCCAGGCCGCCAAAACCCTGCTTCAGATTCAGGTTAGCACCCTGAAGGCAAAAGGACAGGAAATAACCCCCGAGGAAGAAAACAAACTACTGGATAAAATTTCCAAAAAATACGAAAGCACAACTTCACCCTATTACGCCGCCTCAAGGCTCTGGGTGGATGAAATTATCGACCCACTCGATACCCGCAAATGGATTTCCATGGGGATTGAAATGGCAAACCATAATCCCAAAATGCGCCCCTTCAATGTGGGTGTTCTTCAAACCTGATTTTATGAAAGTTTTCCTCACCGGGGCGAATGGATTTCTAGGGCAAAACATCCTTCAAAAATTACTGAAAGAAAACCACGAGGTTGTGGCTCTCTGCTATGGTCACTCGACACTGGTAAACCAACCCGGGCTTTCCCTGATCAACGGAACAGTGGAAAACAAGGATCTGGTGCTGACCTCCTCCCGTGGATGCAATGTTTTTATTCATGCCGCCGCCACAACAAGCCTCTGGCCTCCACGACACCCCCTGCATTGGAATGTAAATCTGAAGGGCACGCAAAACATGCTCGAAACCGCCCTCATAAACAAAGCAGATAAATTTATCCATGTGGGAACCGCAAACTCCTTCGGTCCCGGAAAAAAATCAAATCCCGGAAACGAAAACACGCCCTACATCTGTAATAAATACAAGCTTGATTATTTCGACTCGAAGTTTGCGGCCCAAAACGAAGTTTTTAATGAATTCAGAAAGTCCGGGCTTCCTGCGGTTGTGGTAAACCCCACATTTATGCTGGGTAAATATTTAAATCCAAATGGATCAGGGAAACTTATTATTTCCATCCATCAGAAGAAGGTACCGGGGTATACTTCCGGCGGAAGAAACTATGTTAATGTTGGTGATGTGGCCGATGGGGTTTACAAGGCCATTCACAAAGGAAGAAATGGAGAAGCCTATATCCTGGGCCATCAAAATCTAAATTTCAGGGAAATCTTTGAAAAAGTTTCGAAATCCCTGACCGCCCCTCAACCCAGATTGTATTTTCCCAAACCTATTGCTCTTTCCTACGGAGCCATTCAGTCAGGACTTGGAACCCTTTTCCGGTTCCCACCCACCATAACCTATCAAATGGCAAGATTGTCGGTTGACGAACATTATTATTCCAACGAAAAAGCAAAAACTGAACTGGAATTTCAACCTGCAGAAATTGAAACCGGAATAACCGAAGGATTTTCCTGGTTAAAAGAGGCCGGATTAATAATGAACTGATGCCAGGAAAGGGAAAAACGTTTTTCACGGGAAAAATTGCATTCATTTCGGGTTCCAATGCCGGAATCGGAAAGGCTCTGGCCCTGGAGGTGGCAAAACTTGGTGGCATTCCGGTTCTCAATGGCAGAAATACCGAAAAACTCGAGGCCGCTCTGGTGGAAGTAAAAAAATATGCACCCGAATCAATCAGCATTCCGGGTGATATCTCCGACCCTTACGTTGCTGAACAAACTATAAATACCATCGTTCAAAAATTCGGTCGTCTGGATATCCTTGTTAATAATGCCGGCATTTCAGCCAAAGGCACGGTTGAAAAAACAAAACCGGAGGTGTTTGAGGAAATAACCAAAATAAATTACCTGGGAACCGTTTATCTGACACACTATGCTCTCCCCTACCTGAAAAATTCAAGGGGACGATTGCTTTTCGTTTCCAGTATTGTAGGCATATACGGCCTTCCCAATTACGGAGGATACTGTTCCTCAAAGGCTCCGCTCACCACCCTGGCCGAAACATTGCGGGTTGAATTGCACGGAACCGGAGTAAAAACTTCGATTGCCTATGTCGGATTCACAGAAAACGAGCCCGACAAATATTTTTTGAATGCCAAAGGCGAAAGGGAAATTCTGCAGGAAAGAACCAACGTCAATTCAAAAACCCAACAAGAAACAGCTCTCTTACTCCTCCGCCAGATAAAAAAGGGAAAGTTCAAAGACTATCATTCGCTTTTCGGCTTTCTTTCCATCAGCCTTAAGCGCTACTTTCCAAGGCTTTATCATGAAATTCTCCGTATGAACCGGAAGAAATTTTACGCTTAGGATATTCTGATTCCTTATTGTATTTTTACTCCAAATCAAACCCCATGAAAAATCTTTTTTCACCCTGTTTTATTTTGCTTTTTTTCCTCGCGCATTTTTCAGTTTCCCAAAACAATATCATCTCAACCAACCACCTGGCGGAACAAATTATGCTAGGCAATTATAACCCGGCTACTTTTTTGCCGCCTGTTATTATCAATCACCCCGATACGCTTAGCCGAAGAATTAATCTTGAAATATCAGCCGACTCCCTGAAATCATACATCGTTAAACTTTCCACTTTCAGAAACCGGAATACGGGAGCGGATACCACCTCAAACATAACGGGTATTGGGGCTTCAAGAAGATGGGTTTATTCAAAATTCGAAGAGTTTTCCGCTGCGAATAATAACCGGCTCATCCCCTCTTATCTCCAATTTGACCTGAACATTTGCAATGTACCCCGTCACCGGAATATTTTTGCCGTGCTCCCGGGTTCCGACACCACCGATAAATCCATCATCATTATTGAAGGCCATATCGACAGCCGCTGTGAAGGAGTTTGTGATATTAATTGCAATGCCCAGGGCATAGAAGACAATGCCAGTGGCACAGCCCTTGTTATGGAAATGGCCCGGGTTATGAGCCGATTCTCGTTTAAGCACACCCTGGTTTTCCTGGTAACCATTGGAGAGGAACAAGGCTTGTACGGCGCCGATGCCTTTGCCGACTATACCGTTGCCAAAAACATAAAAGTTAAAGCAGTGCAAAATAACGATGTCATCGGCGGCATAATCTGCGGACAAACCTCTTCGCCTCCCTCCTGCCCGGGATTGAACAATGTTGATTCTACCCAGGTCCGGCTTTTTTCGTTCGGGAGCTTTAACTCCAAACAAAAATCCTATTGCCGGTTTATAAAACTTCAATACAAGGAACAATTACTCACTCAGGTCTCAGTACCCATGCAAATTACCATTATGTCGGCCGAAGACCGCACCGGCAGATCGGGCGACCATGTTCCCTTCCGGCAAAAAGGATATGCCGCCATGCGATTTACCTCCGCCAACGAACATGGCGATGCCGGTGTTTCAAACCCAAACTATACCGACCGCCAGCATACCACACGCGACACATTGGGGGTGGATACGGATAACGACCTTGTGGTGGATAGTTTTTTCGTGGATTTCAATTACCTGAAAAGAAATGCCATAATAAATGGGAACGCTGCTGCTATGTGCGCCATAGGGCCCAAACAACCCGACTTCATTCTGAGCGCTGCCGGACAAAACCGTTTTGCCGTTACCGTAACCCAGCAAACCCAATATCTGCAATACAGGGTCGGGGTTCGAACCACTTCCCACGACTGGGATACCGTTTTCACTATGACAGGCACGCTTACGGATACCTTCAACTTTTCAAGCCCGAACAATATCGTTTATGTCAGCATTATGTCGGTTGACCAAAACAATATAGAATCGGTTCCCAGCACCGAATACCTCCTGAATATATCTTCGGTTCCTGAATATAACCCTGCTTTACTCAAGGGAATTACCCTGCTCCAAAACCACCCCAACCCTTTTGATGAGTCAACCTACATTGCTTTTCTCGCCGGCTCCGAATTCGTAAATAAACCCGCCTTTATTACCATCCGCGACCTGAGCGGAAAGCTGATCCGGAAAATTCCGGTAGATATCAGCCCCGGCCTGAATGAAATCCTTTACGAACACGGGTATGGAGTAACCGGAATTTACATCTACAGCCTGGAGGTAAACGGGGAAACCCTGGGAAGCCGGAAAATGACCTTCGCCAATTAGCCAAAGCCTGAAAATCAAAGGGTTCCCACCAAAAAAAAATCAGATTTTCTTTAAAATATTGGTTTTTTTGTTACCTTTGCCGTCCAAATAAAAAGTAACAAACAAAACACCGGAAGGTCCGGTAAAAAAAGAGAACATGTATTTAACATCAGAAAAGAAAAAAGAATTCTTCAAAACCCACGGAAAATCCGAAAAAAACACCGGATCAGCCGAAGCTCAGATTGCACTTTTCACTTATCGCATTGCACACCTTACCAAGCACCTGGAAGGACAAAAAAAGGATGTGTTTACCAAAAGAGCCCTGATCAACCTCGTGGGAAAACGCAAACGTCTGCTCGAGTATCTTAAAAAGACTCAGATTCAGCGCTACAGAGATGTGCTGAAAGAACTCGACCTCAGAAAATAATCCCAATACTAATCCCGTTACCCATGGCCCCGCCGTTTTATGGCGAGCGGAACATGGGTAGCCCTATTTTACATTCATCATGAATATTGTAACCAAAACCTTTGATATCGGTGATGGCAGGTCCATCACCCTTGAAACCGGAAAACTGGCAAAACAAGCCGACGGATCCATTGTATTGAAACATGGAAAAACCATGTTGCTCGCAACTATTGTATCTAACAAAGACGCCAAAGAAGGCGTAGACTTTCTTCCTCTTACTGTTGACTATCAGGAAAAATTCGCTGCAACCGGCCGCTTTCCCGGAGGATTCTTCAAAAGAGAAGCCCGCCTCTCGGATTATGAAGTGCTCGTTTGCCGCATCGTCGACCGTGCCATCCGCCCCCTTTTTCCGGATGATTATCATGCCGACACCCAACTGCTTATCAACCTCATCAGCGGTGAAACCGGTGTTCTTCCGGATGCTCTGGTAGGACTCGCAGCCTCTGCAGCCATTGCCGTTTCCGACATTCCCTTTAACGGACCCATGAGCGAAGTAAGAGTGGGAAGAATAAACGGAAAACTCAAAATCAATCCCACCCTTGAGGATCTGGAAAAATCAGACCTTGACATGATTATCGGTGCTACCGAAAAAGACATTGTGATGGTGGAAGGCGAAATGAAAGAAGTCAGCGAAAAAGACATTCTTGAAGCCATAAAATTCGGACACGATGCCATCAAAGTTCAATGCCGCGTGATTAAGGAATTCGCAGAAATGGCAGGAGCCGGCAAAAAGCGGGAATATTCTCACGAAACCCACAATCCTGAGCTTCGCGAAAAAATCAATAAGGAACTTTATGCGAAAGCATTTGCAGTTGCTTCATCGGCAAATCCCGACAAACATGCCAGAAAAGAAGCTTTTGGGAAAATCCTTGAAGAATTCCTGGCCGGATACAGCGAAGAAGAACAAAAAGAAATAAAACCTCTTGCGAAATATTATTTCCACGAAGTAGAAAATAAAGCCTGCCGCAATGCAGTGCTCGAAACCGGCATTCGTCTCGATGGCAGAAAAACCACCGACATCCGCCCCATTTGGTCAGAAGTGGATTACCTGCCCAGCGCTCATGGCTCTGCCGTATTTACAAGAGGAGAAACCCAATCCTTAACTACGGTTACTTTGGGAACCAAACTCGACACGCAAACCATCGATGGTGCCGTGGTTCAGGGAACAAATAATTTTTTCCTCCACTATAATTTCCCGGGTTATTCTACCGGCGAGGTAAAACCCAACCGCGGTCCCGGAAGAAGGGAAGTGGGTCACGGAAATCTTGCCCAGCGTGCCCTGAAGCAGGTTATTCCATCCGAACAACCCTATACCATCCGGGTTGTTTCCGACATTCTTGAATCAAACGGTTCCTCATCCATGGCTACCGTTTGTGCAGGTACACTTGCCCTGATGGATGCCGGTGTGCAGATTTACAAACCGGTGTCGGGAATTGCCATGGGACTCATCACCGACCCCGTAACAAAAAAATATGCAATTCTTTCCGATATCCTCGGCGATGAAGATCACCTCGGCGATATGGATTTCAAAGTGTGCGGAACTGCCGATGGCATCACGGCCCTGCAGATGGATCTGAAAGTAGATGGCCTTCCTTACGAAGTAATGGAACAGGCTTTAGAACAAGCCAAAGCCGGTCGTCTGCATATTTTGGGCGAAATGACAAAAACCCTTGACAAACCAAGGTCTGATTACAAACCCCATGCTCCGCGATTGGTTCAGGTTACTATTCCAAAAGACTTTATCGGTGCTATTATCGGACCCGGAGGAAAAGTTATCCAGGAAATGCAGCGTGAAACCAATACCGTAATCGTAATTGAAGAAGTTAATGGAGTTGGCGTAATTGATATTTCCTCTGAAAACAAAGAGGGAATTGACAAAGCCCTGGCAAAAATAAATGCCATCACAGCCATACCGGAAGTAGGTGCCGTTTACGAAGGAAAAGTAAAGAGCATTCTTAATTTTGGCGCCTTCGTAGAATTTATGCCCGGAAAAGACGGGCTCCTTCATATTTCCGAAGTAGACCACCGCCGTCTCGAAAAACTTGACGGGGTCCTCAAAGAAGGAGAAAAAATTCAGGTTAAGCTCATTGGTATCGACAGCAAAACCGGAAAATTCAAACTATCGCGGAAAGTGTTGTTGCCAAAACCCGAAAAAACCAATTCCGGAGAATAAACACCTTTTTGAAAATAGTTTATTAACTTAGCTATATGGCAAGTCCGGACATGAGTTACAACACACAGCAGCCCCACCTGAAACTTTCAGAGTACGGGAGGCATATTCACCGCATGGTGGATCATTGTGTTTCCATCAAAAACCGGGAAGAAAGAAACCGTTGTGCCAATGCCATCATTGCCGTTATGGGCCAGTTGAATCCTCAATTGCGTGATGTTCCGGATTTCAAACATAAACTCTGGGATCATTTCTTCATCATGGCGGATTTCGATGTGGATGTTGACTCTCCCTACCCTAAACCCTCGAGAGAAAGTTTCCAGACAAAGCCCGAAAGGGTTCGTTACCCCTCTTGCGATTTCAAATTCCGTCATTACGGATATGTTACCGAGGCTCTTATTAAAGAGGGGATCAAAATGGAAGAAGGGGAAATGAGAGACCATTACATTCAGATGATTGCCAATCTCATGAAAAGGCAATATCTGAACTGGAACCAGGACTCGGTGAACGATGAGGTAATTTCCCAGCACCTCAGAGAACTTTCCAAAGGAAAATTAAAATTGCCCGAGAATTTTGTATATAAAGCTACCCAGGATATAATTGGTAAAAAACCCCAACAACAACATCATGGAGGCAAAAAACAATTCCACAAAGGCGGTCGTGGTAAATTCAGAAAAAAATATTAGGATACACAAAAAATCAGGCCTCAAAACCCTGATTTTTTTGTTTTGTGCCTTGTTCGTGGCCTGCGGACCACCGGCAGTGTCAAAGGCCAAACCGGGCATGTCGCAACAGGAGGTTTTAGATACTGTGGGAAAACCCGACAATGTAATCCCAACACCCTATAAAGATACCTCCGGAAACCTGTTCCAGGCCCAGATTTGGCAATATGGAGCCAACACAGGCATTGTTTTCCGCGACGGAAAAGTTTTTGAAGTACTGGAAGACCTGGACAAAAAAATCAGGGAGTTAAAGTCCCAATAACCACATGCCTGTTGAAAACTCCCCCGATTGCCTTCCCCACTATGGAAGGTTTTTTTTTCCTTTGAAATATAAAACTAACCCCTATGGCTGTTTTTGAAATTGAAGGCGGTGCCAGACTGAAAGGTGAAATCACACCTCAGGGTGCCAAAAACGAAGCCCTTCAGGTAATTTCTGCCGTACTGCTTACGGAAGGAGAAGTAATCATCGAAAACATTCCCGACATTATTGATGTCAATAAACTCATCGATTTACTGGCCGACCTTGGAGTAAAAGTAAAAAACACGGCTCCCGGAACTTTTTCTTTTTGCGCCGGAGGAATTGATGTGGACTACATGTTGTCATCGGAATTCCGCAAAAAAGGAGGCGGCCTGAGGGGTTCGGTAATGATATTAGGTCCCCTGCTTGCCCGTTTTGGAAAAGCCTACCTGCCAAAACCCGGAGGTGATAAAATTGGGCGACGCCGTCTCGACACCCATTTCGAGGGATTCAAAGCCCTGGGTTCGAAATTTGAATATGATCCTAAAACGGAATTTTTTGCCGTAAAAGCCCAAAACCTAAAGGGCACTTACATGTTGCTCGATGAAGCATCTGTAACCGGAACGGCCAACATAATAATGGCCGCTTCACTTGCGGAAGGGCAAACCACCATTTATAACGCAGCCTGCGAACCTTACATTCAGCAATTGTGTAAAATGCTGAACCGGATGGGCGCAAAAATTTCCGGGATCGGTTCCAACCTCATTACCATCGAGGGTGTGAAAAAACTCGGCGGCACAAAACACCGCCTGCTGCCCGACATGATTGAAGTCGGTAGTTTCATGGGGTTGGCTGCATTAACAGGAAGTGAACTCACCATAAAAAATGTTTCCTTTCCCGACCTTGGAATTATACCGGCAACCTTTTCCAAAATGGGCATAAAATGGGAGTTGAAAAACGACGACATATTTATTCCTGCCCAGGAAGTTTATGAAATAGAAACCTTCATCGACGGTTCCATCATGACCATTTCCGACGCTCCCTGGCCCGGATTTACGCCAGACCTTTTGTCAATAGTGCTCGTAGTTGCAACCCAGGCGAAGGGATCTGTTTTGATTCACCAGAAAATGTTCGAAAGCCGCTTGTTCTTTGTAGACAAACTGATTGATATGGGAGCCCAGATTATTCTTTGTGATCCCCACAGGGCTACGGTAATCGGATTAGAACGCAAGCAAAACCTGCGTGGACTATCGATGGCATCACCCGATATCAGGGCCGGTGTGGCACTGCTGATGGCCGCCCTTTCGGCAGAGGGGAAAAGCACGATTTTTAACATTCATCAGATCGACCGGGGCTATCAAAACATCGATGAAAGGCTCAGAAAACTGGGAGCCAGGATAAAACGGATGGACAACCCCTCCTAAAACCCCAATAAATTCTCACTTATTCCGTTCCTTTTTGTAAATTTAGGAACGAAATTTGCGAGTTTGTCAAAAACGAATATTATGAACCGAAAAATGATCTTTGGAAGTCTGGGTGCTCTTGCCGTTGTACTTAGTTTCGGCTACGGTTCCTACACCGGAAAAATGCAGCAGACCATTGGATTTAATGTTGGAAACATTGCCCCGGAAATAATCCTTAAAACTCCACTGGCCAAAAATTTTGGGAACCCCAATGCCAATGGAGAACACCCCATCAGCGATAACCTCAGAAAAGCAATTAAAGACTCCATCATAAAATTGTCCGATCTGAAAGGAAATCTGGTTTTGATCGACTTCTGGGCCAGCTGGTGCGGTCCATGCCGCATGGAAAACCCCGCCGTGGTTGCCGCTCATGAAAAATTCAAAAACTCCTCATTCAAAAACGGAAAACGATTTATCATTTTTAATGTAAGCCTGGATCAGGCAAAAGATAAATGGGTTAACGCTATCGAAAAAGACAACCTGAATTGGCCCTATCACGGAAGCGATTTAAAAGGATGGTCCTCTACGGCAGCTGCCATGTACGGAGTGAATGGAATACCCAGCAATTTCCTGATAAACGAAAAGGGACTCATTATCGCCAAGAACCTGAGAGGCCATGCACTGGCCCAGGAACTTGAAAAACATGTGCTTCCCTGATTTTAACAAGGCTATCCTGAAAACTAAATTGAATAATTTCTTTAACCCCTTTTTGCCCCCCTATATTTGACCATGCAATTTACCGCCCAACAAATTGCCGATTTAATCGGGGGCACTGTGGATGGAGACAAAGACGCAGTTGTTAACTCCCTTTCCAAAATAGAGGAAGGAAAACTGGGCTCAATATCCTTTCTTTCCAATCCTGCCTATAACCAGTATTTGTATGAAACAAATGCTTCGGTAGTGATTATTGCATCCGACTTCCAACCGGAAAAGCCCCTGAAAAAAACCTGCACACTGATTCGTGTGGCCAGTCCCAGAGAAGCTTTTGCCAAAATGCTGGATTTTTACAGCCACCTGAAAAATCAGAAAAAAGGAATTGAGCAGCCTTCCTTTATTCATCCCAGCACCGAAATAGGATCCGACACATACATTGGTGCCATGTCGTCTATCGGTGAAAATTGCTCGATTGGAAACGGAGTTAAAATTTATCCCGGTTGTATTATCGGCGACAATGTTAAAATTGACGAACGAACCGTGATTTATCCCGGAGTAAAAATTTACTCCGACACCAAAATTGGAAAAGATTGCACCCTTCACGCAGGTTGTGTAATAGGCGGCGACGGTTTTGGGTTCGAACCGAACTCAGAAAACAATTACAAAAAAATTCCACACATCGGAAATGTAATCATTGAAGACCATGTTGAAATTGGTTGCAATACCACCATCGATCGTGCCACGCTGGGATCAACCATTATCCGGAAAGGCGTAAAACTTGATAATCTGATTCAGATTGCCCACAATGTTGAAATCGGAGAAAACACCGTGGTTGCCGGGCAATCCGGCATTGCAGGCTCAACAAGGGTCGGAAAGAACTGTATGATAGGCGGACAGGTTGGAATTGTTGGACATATCATAATTGCCGACGGGGTAAAAATAGCCGCCCAGAGTGGTATCGGGCAAAGCATTAATAAACCCGGTGATATTGTTCAGGGCTCGCCGGCCTTTTCCATAGGAGATTACAAGCGATCCTATGTAATGTTCCGCAATCTGCCGGAACTGGCAGCCCGCATAAAAGATCTGGAAAGCCTGCTTAAGGAATTGAAAGCCCTTCAGGAAAAATAGGCCTCTTTTTCCCTCTCCATCCCCGATTTGTTTTTAAATTTGCCGGTCACCCTACCCGCCTTATCCCATTACGATGGCTAAACAACAAACCTTAAAAGCTCCCGTTACCGTAAGCGGCGTTGGTTTACATACGGGAAAAAAATGTACGCTCACCATCAAACCTGCCCCGGTTAATCACTGGTTTAAATTTCAGCGCATCGACCTGGATGGGCAGCCTGTAATTGAGGCGGATGCAGACAATGTAAAGGATACGGAAAGAGGAACCTCCCTTTCTAAAAACGGGGCTTCGGTGAGTACCACCGAACATCTGCTGGCCGCATTGCTCGGACTGGAAGTTGACAATGCCTTGATTGAAATTGACGGCCCCGAGGTTCCGATCCTGGATGGAAGTTCCTGGCCCTATATTGAAGCCATCCGCAAAGCCGGCATTGAAGGACAAAAAGAAGACCGGGTTTATTTTGAACTCAAAAGAAATCTCACCTTCGAAGATCCGGTAAAAAAAGTAGAAATGCTTGCGGTGCCCCAGGATGAATTCAGAATCACCGTAATGGTCGATTACAACAGTGAAATTTTGGGAACCCAGCACGCCAGCATTTATAATATCCGGGAATTCCCCGATCAAATTGCCAAATGCCGAACTTTTGTTTTTCTGCACGAACTCGAAGCCCTTCTCCAGCATAACCTGATTAAGGGGGGCGACCTCGATAATGCCATTGTTCTGGTTGACCGTGAAATTGCCCCTGAAAAACTACAACACCTCCGCAAAGTATTTAACAAGGAAAATGTAGAGGTAAAGGGCCGTGGCGTTTTAAACAACACAAACCTCCATTACTTCAATGAACCTGCCCGTCACAAACTCCTCGACATTGTAGGCGATCTGGCTTTGGTTGGAATGCCCATAAAGGCACATATTCTGGCCGCCCGCCCGGGACATACCGGAAACGTTTCCTTCGCACGCATTTTTAAAGAAGAAATCCGGAAGAGCAAAATGAAAAAAGATGAGTTCGATATCGACATAAACAAAACGCCGGTTTTCGACATTCACGACATCATTAAAATTCTTCCCCATCGTCCACCCTTCCTCTTTGTCGACAAAATTCTGGAAATCTCCAAAGAGCATGTGGTAGGGGTGAAAAATGTTACCATGAATGAGCCCTTTTTTGTAGGCCATTTCCCCGACGCTCCCGTTCTTCCCGGGGTTATTCAGATTGAAGCCATGGCTCAGGTTGGAGGAATCCTGGTACTTAAAACCGTTCCCGACCCGGAAAACTATTTGACCTACTTCATGAAAATAGATGGTGTGAAGTTCAAACAAAAAGTAATGCCCGGCGATACTATAGTATTCAGACTCCACCTGCTCTCTCCGATCCGCAGAGGAATTTGCCACATGAAAGGCGGTGCTTTTGTAAATGGCAAGCTGGTGATGGAAGCGGAAATGATGGCCCAGATCGTAAAGGTTAAAAACTCCAATGAACCAGCTCTCTCACATTCATCCTGACGCCCGGATAGGAAAAGGGGTTGAAATAGCACCTTTCTCAACTATCTACGAAGATGTATCCATTGGCGAAGGAACCTGGATAGGCCCGAACGTTACTATTTTTCCCGGAGCACGAATCGGAAAAAATTGCCGCATTTTTCCCGGAGCCGTCATTTCTGCCGTACCCCAGGATCTCAAGTTTCAAGGTGAAACTACTACGGCCGAGATTGGCGACAATACCACCATCCGCGAATGCGTAACCATAAACCGGGGCACAGTTGACCGGAACAAAACTGTAGTAGGTAGCAATTGCCTGCTTATGGCCTATGTGCATGTAGCGCATGATTGTTTGCTCGGCAACAATGTAATCCTGGCCAATTCCGTAAACCTGGCAGGCCACGTTACCGTGGAAGATTTCTGCATCCTGGAAGGATATGTAGGTGTGAGCCAGTTTGTAAGAATCGGCACCCATGCCTTTATATCTGGCCAAACCGGGGTGAGGAAAAACGTACCTCCCTTTGTTAAAGCCGCACGGGAACCCCTTTCTTACGCGGGGGTAAACTCCATCGGATTAAGACGAAGAGGCTTTTCAAACGATACCATTTTGCAGATTGAAGACATATACCGCACCCTTTACATCAGGGGTCTGAATGTTTCGAACGCCCTGGCGGTAATCAGAGCCGAAGCCCCTGAATTTCCTGAAAAACACACCATCATCTCTTTTATTGAGAATTCCAAGGATGGAATAATGAGGGGCCGCTAAAGCCTGCTCTATTAACAAAACCCTGTTTGTAAATCCGGGAACACCTCCCTCAATCCCCCCTGTTAATAAAATAGCTTTGCTCCATCGGTTTTTCACCGGTAGGTTTTTTTGTCGTATTTTTATTGTGGTCTATCTTAACGGATTACAATTAAATCGAACAAAGCATGTTAAAAAAGTGTTTATTGCTCTCCGTAGCATTTCTGGCAAGTTGCGCAATCCTGCGCAGCCAGAACACCAACCCTACCGGCGAACCTGATAAAAACCTTCCCACCATTTCTGTGGGTGCAGGCATTTTCACCTTTAATGGCGATGTAGGAAAGGAAAACCCGGTAAGCTCCCTGGCGTCCATCCGACCCGGCTATGCATTCCAAATCGAGCAGCGTTTTGCAAAGCTGCTTGGGGTTTCCCTCAATGCAGCCATGGGAAGTTTTGCCAAAGAACAACGTGTGGCAGACTCGGTCGGAAATATGAATTTCGAAAACCGATTCATGAAATTCGGCCTGGGAATAGCTTTCCATTTTGATAACGACATTATCATGCAGGCGGATTACCCCATTGCGCCTTTCATTTTTACCGGGGTAAATTATTTTATGGGGGAAGTCTTCACCGATAAAACCGATGCCAACGGAAACCCATATTATTATTGGTCTGATGGAAGCATTCGTGACCTGCCCCAGATATCCGGCAACGAATATATCTCAAACTACCTGAAAAGAGATTATTCCTACGAAACATCCCTCAATAAGGTAACTGGAATAACTGTTCCGGTTGGACTGGGTATTAAACTCAAAATCAACAGAAATATCCAGACTGCCATCTCAAGTTCATATAATCTGGCATTCACTGACGAACTTGACAATGTTAAGAAGGACGGAAACGACAGCTACTTTTTTCACCATGTCTCTATTGGAATCAACCTTGCTGGCAGTAAATCCAAAGGCGATAAGGACAGATATTCCGATGTAAATTTTGATGAAATCTTAAAAGCCGACGAAGATAACGACGGCGTTACCGACACACAGGATCAATGTCCCGGAACCCCTAAAGGCGTAGCCGTTAACAAGCATGGCTGCCCACCCGATGACGACGGTGATGGAGTTCCAAATTATCTTGATAAAGAACCTAATTCTAAAAAGGGCGTAGCCGTTGATGAACACGGTGTAATGCTTACCGACGCTAAAATTGCGGAGCTAAACCGCATCAAAGATTCTCTTGCCAATGTTCGTGAAAAGGTGATTATGGAAACGCCTACCAAAGAATCATTGGAAAATATTGATCAGCAGATTGTTCAGCAAAGGGAGAAAAACCAAAAAGAACTGGGAATTTCTTCCAGTGGTCAGCTCCCCGCTGAATTTAAATCTGCCGATACAAACAGAGATGGTATTATTTCCTCATCGGAGATAAATGCCGTTATAGATGCGTTCTTCGACGGGTCAACAGATTTTACGGTGGAAAAAATCCATCGTTTGATCGACTACTTTTTTGAACAGTAAGCAGGTCCTTTAAAATTGCCTCCGGCACCGGCGACTGTTCCTCAAAAAGGAGTCGCCGTCGCCACCCTAATTAGGCAATTTTAAATGCGACCTTATGATAAAGTACACCCTGTTACTGTTTAACCTTCTGGGAGTTTTACTCTTCAGATTGTTTTTTGGATCCGATGTTAACATTTCCGGCAATGCCCCCACCCAGGTGGATCCCGGCCAGGAATTTACCGTTGAATTCAATATCAGCAAAGGCGATATTTCCGGATTTGCACAATTAAAACTCGAGCTTACCGAAGGCCTGAGCCCAATGGCCGCAGTTGAAAAAAGCAGCTCCGATTTTAAGGTGTCCGGCCAAACCGTAAGGTTTACATGGACCTCGCTTCCAGGAGATCCTAATCTTAAAGTAAGCTTTAAAGTGAAAGCTTCCCAGGGTGTGGGGGAAAATTCCATCTCAGGAAAATTCTCCTACCTGGTCGACAATAACAAATCCTCGAAAGAATTCGAAACCATCAATATCAAAGTAGGAAAAGAAACCGTGGTTTCCACTCCTCCGCCTCCGCCTCCTCCCCCGCCAACGCCCGACCCCGAACCTGAGCCGGAACCCGAACTTACTACCCTCAAATCGTCTGGCCCAATTGAGGTGTCTGTTAAAAGGAAATTGCCCTCCGAAGTTAAATCAGGAGATGAGTTTAAAGTTGAAGTAACCATTACCAAAGGCGATCTGAAAGGATTTGCCCGATTCCAGGATGTGCTGCCGGAAGGTCTCTCCGGAATTGCCGGCGAAAGCATGGGTGGGTCCTTCTCCTTCCTCGATCAGAAAGTAAAAATCGTTTGGGAAAATGTGCCCAATCAGGAAAGTTTCACCATTACCTATTTTGTAAAATCAAATCCTAATTCCTCAGGTTCTCTTTCCATTGAGGGAATTTTCTCATATGTGGAAGCCGATGCCCCGAAAAAGCATAACATTCCCCCTTCTTTTATCACCATTACAAAGCCTGAACCAACAAACAATGTGGTAACCAATACCACTCCCCCCAATAATACAACTACAAATCCACCGCCCCCCCCGCAACCTCCACCCTCACCCGAGCCCCCCCCGCCCTCAAATACCGCTAATGCAGGCTCAAAGGCTGTTAAATACAGAGTTCAGCTTGCTGCTAGTCGCAGCGAACCGGTTGGACAATGGTACTTTCAAACCAAATTCGGCATTGCTGAAAAGGTATCTCTGGAATCTCATGAAGGCTGGAACAAATATACCGTCGGTAACTTTTCTGTGTATAAAGAGGCCCGGGACCATCGCGAAAACGTAAAAACTAAGGGCGTTTACGACGCCTTCGTTACCGCCTATAATCAGGGAAAAAGGATTACCGTTCAGGAAGCCCTGATGCTTTCCAGCCAGCAATGGTTTAAATAGTTCAGGTATTAGATAAACCCTATTAAGGGGTTTATTATCTTTGTTTTATGGGAATGAGGGTTACCCTGACATCGTGGGTATTTTTACTGATTGCACCGATTACTCTCAGGGCACAGGACTCGAATTCCGTTGCTCCTGTTCCAACCCCGCCACCTTCATTTTCCGACACCCTGAAACCGCTTCCCCCTCCCGATCCGGGTTTTATTTTTAAACCCATTATCGGACTCGGAACCGGAATGCTCACCTTTTATGGCGATATCGGAAACCGGAACCTCAGGCTTCCCCAAACTTCCCGCATCGGCTACGAAATGTCTATTTCCCAAAATCTGACCGATTACCTCAACCTCAGATTTTATGTTCTGTTTGGTAAACTGGCAGGCAATGAACGAGGCGAACGAAACCTGAATTTTGAAAGCGAATTAAGACTCGGTGGCCTGAATCTTTCCTATAACTTCCATCACCTTCTCAAAAAAGACCGCATTGTTGAACCCTTCATTAGCGGGGGTTTTGAAACCTTTGAGTTTCTTTCCAAAACCGACCTGTTCGATAAAAACGGAAATCAATACTACTACTGGAGCAACGGAGCCATTAAAAACCTTCCTGAAAATCATCCTAATGCGGCTAATGCCATAAACCTGATCCGCGATTATACCTACGAATCTGATATCCGTGAACTCGATATCGATGGATTCGGAAAATATCCGGAACGCTCCTTTTCCTGGACGGTAGGAGCCGGTGCAAATCTCATCATGCACAAACAAATGACCTTTAAAGTAGGAGCCAGTCTTCACGGGGCACTGACCGATTATATCGACGGCATTACCGTCGACTCAAAAGGAAACCGCCAGGGAGATGCCAAAAATGATATGTTCCTCATGGGAAGCTTTAGCCTTCACTACGAGTTCGGCAAAAAACCAAAAAAGGGCGATCCCGATTACGAAGAATATTCAGATATCGATTGGTTTGCACTTGACACCGAAGACCAGGATGGCGACGGAGTAAAAGATTATCAGGATGATTGTCCCGGAACTCCTCCCGGAGTTCTCGTTACCAACAATGGCTGTCCCACCGACGGCGACGGCGACGGAGTTCCGGATTTCCGTGATGAAGAAATAAGTTCAGCCCCGGGTGCTATCGTGGATGAGTTCGGAATAACGCTTACCGACAGTGTTATTGCTTACCGTTACTGGATTTATTCCGATTCCACCGGCCAGTTTGTGGAAAAGGATATTGTTGTTCTGGAAACCCAGGTTGCCGGTGGCACCAACAAAGGTGCTTTTGCACAAAAGAGGAAATTCCATGTTCTCCTGGCTCAGTTTGGAGCAGGAATTCCCATGGAAATGATGGAAAAATTACTGGCTGTCCAGGATGTTAAAAGCACTACCCTTTCCGACGGCTCAACCGTATATACCACAGGATCCTTTAATTCCCTTGACGACGCTTTCAGAAGAAACGAAGAAGTGAAAAACCTGGGCTTCGAAAAGCCTAAGGTTATTTATATGGAAAATGGAAAGCTGTTCGAGGTAAGCAACTCGGGAACCTCAGCTTACACCGGAAATAATACCGGAAATAATACCGGAAATAATACCGGAAATAATACCGGAA
>ERZ869936.512-NODE-512-length-36241-cov-5.268032_pt1 | contig 36241 bp, 36 predicted proteins | sample MGYA00520876_ERZ869936 | MGnify/ENA primary metagenome ERZ869936 (study PRJEB32218, sample SAMN09650985) | biofilter metagenome | isolation source: enrty point of leading RO module | place: Saudi Arabia: Thuwal, RO plant located on Red Sea | collected 2016-02-17 ... | reverse complement strand
GGTCGATGTCCCTGTCGCCCATGGCGACCATGTAGCCGGTGACGGAGAGGTTCGGGACCAGGTGCGCCAGCGCGGCGCGCGCGACCCCGCCCGCGGCGACGCGCGACGCGGTCTCGCGGGCCGAGGACCGGCCGCCGCCCCGATAGTCGCGGATGCCGTATTTCTGCCAGTAGGTGATGTCGGCATGGCCGGGCCGGAACTTCTCGGCGATGTCGCCGTAATCCTTGGACCGCTGGTCGGTGTTGCGGATCATGAGCTGGATCGGCGTGCCGGTGGTCACGCCCTCGAAGACGCCCGAAAGGATCTCGACCTCGTCGGCCTCGCGCCGCTGGGTCGTGTACTTGTTCTGGCCGGGCTTGCGGCGGTCGAGCCAGACCTGGAGATCGGCCTCGGTCAGAGCGACGCCGGGAGGGCAACCGTCGACCGTCGCGCCCAGGGCGGGCCCGTGGCTTTCGCCCCAGGTGGTGACGCGGAACAGGTGGCCGTAGGTGTTGAAACTCATGCGCTGGCTCCTTTCGCCTTCCTTACCCGCAGCGGCGGGCGAGGAAAAGCGCCCGTGCCGCGCGGCCGATCTTGGGCCTTGCCCTCGTGCCCGGGGCGGCATAGCTAAGGGCTTACCTCGGGGTGCCCCATGCGCGGGCTGAGATGCCGATCGGCGAACCCGTTGAACCTGAACCGGCTAGTACCGGCGGAGGGAAGGTCGAGATCCTCTCACCCCGATCCCCCGTCCGGCCAGACAAGGAGTGAGACATGAGATTTTCCGTTCTTCTTGCGGCAGGGCTTTTGACGACGACTGCAGCTTCGGCCCAGGACAAGCCCACCCTGACCGTGATGACCTATGACAGTTTCGTTGCCGAGTGGGGCCCCGGCCCCGCGATCGAGACGGCGTTCGAGGAGACCTGTGGCTGCGATCTGAAATTCGTGGCGGCGGGCGACGGCGCGGCGCTTCTGGCGCGGGTGCGGCTTGAGGGCGCGCGCTCGGATGCCGATGTCGTCCTTGGGCTGGATACCAACCTGACGGCGGCCGCAGCCGAGACCGGCCTGTTCGCGCCCCACGGGATCGACGCGCCGGAACTGAGCCTGCCGGTCGCGTGGGACGATCCGCTGTTCCTGCCCTATGACTGGGGCTATTTCGCCTTCGTCCATGAGGAGTCCCTGGCCGAGGTGCCCACCGATTTCCGGTCGCTGGCCGCAAGCGATACGTCGGTCATCATCCAGGACCCGCGCTCGTCGACGCCGGGGCTGGGCCTTCTCTACTGGGTCAAGGCGGCTTACGGAGATGACGCGCCCGCGATCTGGGAGGCGTTGGCCGACAATATCGTGACCGTCACGCCGGGATGGAGCGAAGCCTATGGCCTGTTCCTGGAGGGCGAGGCGGACATGGTACTGAGCTACACGACCTCGCCCGCCTACCACCTGATCGCCGAGGACGACCCGAGCAAGGCCGCGGCGGCCTTTGACGAGGGGCATTACCTTCAGATCGAGGTCGCGGGCAAGCTGGCATCGACCGATCAGCCGGAGCTGGCGGACGCCTTTCTGTCGTTCATGCTGTCGGATGCCTTTCAGTCGGTGATCCCGACGACGAACTGGATGTATCCGGCCTTGACCCCCGAAAGCGGTCTGCCCGACGGGTTCGAGACCCTGATCGTGCCGGAGAAGGCGTTGCTGTTCGCGCCCGAGGATGCCGCCGCGGTCCGCGATGCGGCGCTGGACGAATGGCTGCGCGCGCTCAGCCGCTGACACCCGGTGTCTGGGCCGGGGTTCTTGCCGCGCTGGCGGTCCCGGCCCTGATCGTGCTGACGGTGGCCATGTTATTGGCCTCGGCCGGTTCGTTCCGCCTGCCGGGGCCGGTGGATTGGGCCGCAATCCGCTTTACCGTGTTCCAGGCCGTGCTGTCGGCCGTCTTCAGCGTGCTGCTTGCGGTGCCGGTCGCGCGCGCCCTGGCCAGGCGGCGGTTTCGGGGCCGCGGGCTTCTGGTGACGCTTCTGGGCGCGCCGTTTCTGCTTCCGGTGATCGTCGCGGTCTTCGGCTTGCTGGCGGTCTTCGGGCGGGGGGGGATTGTGAACGCGGCGCTCGCCTGGGTCGGTCTGCCGCCGGTGTCGATCTATGGTCTGCACGGCGTGGTGCTGGCGCATGTGTTCTTCAACATGCCGCTGGCGACACGCCTGATCCTTCAGGGCTGGGAGAGCATTCCCTCCGAGCGCTTTCGCCTTGCCGCGACGCTGAGAATGGATACGGCGGCGATCAACCGGCACCTGGAATGGCCGATGCTGAAATCGGTACTGCCGGGCGCGGCGCTGTTGATCTTCGTGATCTGCACGACCAGTTTCGCCGTCGCGCTGATCCTTGGCGGCGGGCCTCGGGCGACGACGGTCGAGCTGGCGACCTACCAGGCGATCCGGTTCGAGTTCGACCTGTCGCGGGCGGCGTTCCTGTCGCTGGTGCAACTGGCCATCACCGGCTCGGCGGCGGCGGTGGCGCTGCGCTATGCCGGTGTGGCGACATTCGGCGCGGCGCTGGACCGGCCGCTTTATCGGTGGGACGCGCGCGGGGGCCTGTTGCGGGCTTTCGACGCTCTGGCCATCGCGGCGGCGACGCTGTTCCTGGTTCTGCCGATGGCGATGGTCGCGGGCCGGGGCGTGCCGTCGCTCATGGCGCTGCCCGGATCGGTCTGGGTTGCGGCGGGCACGTCTCTGGGCGTGGCTTTGGCGACGACCGGTCTTGTCATGGTCGCGGCGGTCGCGATCGGCGTCGCGGTCCTTCGGATCGGGCCGCGAGGCCGCCTGCTGGAGGTCGCGGCCCTGTCGGCGGTGGCGACCTCGCCCCTGGTGGTCGGGGCGGGCCTGTTCCTCATCGTCTTTCCCTTTGCCGAGCCGGCGCGATTTGCGCTGGCGGTGACGGTGCTGGTGAACGCGCTGATGACATTGCCCTTCGTTCTGCGGTCGGTCATCCCGGCGATGCAGCGGGTGGAGGACGACTTTGGCCGCCTTGCCGATACGCTCGACCTGACGGGGCGCGCGCGGCTGCGTCTGGTGGTCCTGCCGCGCATCCGGCGGCAACTGGGGTTCGGCGCCGGGATCGCCGCGGCGCTGTCGATGGGCGATCTGGGGGTGATCGCATTGTTCGCCGATCCCGAGACGGCAACGCTGCCGCTGCAAATCTTTCGCCTGATGGGCGCCTACCGGATGGAGGACGCGGCAGGCGCGACGGTTCTTCTGCTCGCCATGACCTTCGGGATCTTCTACCTGTTCGACAGGGGGATTGGCCGTCATGCTGAGACTTGAGGCGATCCGGCTGGGGCGTGTCGCTTTCGTGCTGGAGGCGGAGTGCGAGATCGGCGGGCTGTGTGCGGTGGCAGGGCGCGGATCTGGGGCCGCTGCCGCCGGGAAAGCGGCCGGTGGCGATGCTGTTTCAGGACAACAATCTGTTTCCGCATCTCGACGTGCTGACCAACGTGGCCCTGGGCATCAGCCCGCGGGGCAGGCCGGACGGCGCGGCGTTGCGGCGGGCGCGGGAGGCGCTGGGCCGGGTCGGGCTGGACGGGCTGGAGGCGCGCCGTCCGGGAGAATTGTCGGGCGGGCAGCAAAGCCGTGCGGCGCTGGCGCGCGTGCTGCTGACGGACCGGCCCGTGGTTCTGATGGACGAGGCGTTCTCGGCGCTGGGTCCGGGGCTGCGGACGGATATGCTGGAGCTGGTGGCGGAGTTGTTGCCCGAGACGCTGATCCTGATGGTGACCCACGACCCCGAGGATGCGAAGCGCTGGGCGCCGATGACGGTGTTCGTCGAGGGCGGGCGGGTTCATCCGCCTGCGGCGACGCACGATCTGTTCGCCGACCCGCCCGAGGCGCTCAGTCTCTATCTGGCGTGAGACCTTAACGCCGGTTGAACGGGGCGGACGGCGATTTGCCCGGTTTGTATGGCAGTTTCCAGCGCCGGCTTTGGCTTGTGTCCTGATAAAGCGTTGTTTTCCGGGTATTTCCAAAGTCGGCACATCGTCGGCCTTGTGTCGGCAAAGTGTATGGCACTTGTGGGTGCGCCGCGTTGATCTTTCATTCATCTTTGCGCTTCGGACATGCGAAAAGCCCGGTCCGTGCGTCGTTCTCACGCGGACCGGGTGTGCCGGAGGTGTTCCGGCAAGGTGAAAAATGGCGGCGCCGCCGATGCGGGCCGGTGCGATCCCTGGCCGTCTGGGATGGAGGTCTCCCCCCATTTACCGGAGCCGAGTGACGCGGGTTGTCAGTCCGCGTCCCGCAATGGTTCGAACGGGGTGAGTCTTGGGGGCCTTTGTTTCGGTTCGGTGAACTGGGCGGGCGGTGTATTCGTGGCTGGCGGTGCGCCGTGAGTATTTGGGAAAAGAAGAAGCGGGGAGGTGCACACACCCCCGTGCGGGCGCGCGTTAACCTTAATGGCGGGTTGATGGGGGATGTGGGGCGGTTCCGGTGGCCTGGCTGTTGTTCGGCCGGTCCGGCAGTCCCGTTGTGCGAGCGAAGGGGGCAGGGTTCACCGGCGCCGGATTGGCGGCCGAGTGGGTCGGGTGGTGGCCGTCTCACTGGGAGCTTGGAGTTGTCCGACCGGCAGGATCACTCGTCCACCTTGCCCCGTAGCGCCTTGATCTCGCCCCGCTGGCGCTTGGCGTCGAGCCGCTTGCGTTTCTGGCTGAGCGAGACGCGGGTGCGGATGCGCGGCTTCGGTTTCTCGGCGGCCTTGCGGATCATCTCGGCCAGGCGGGCGCGGGCGATCTCGCGGTTCCGGGCCTGGCTGCGTTCCTCGCTGACCTGAATGACGAGCGCGCCGTCCTTGGTCCAGCGGCGACCGGCGATGCGTTGCAGCCGGCGCTTGACCGGGTCGGGCAGGTTGGGCGAGCGCGCGGCCTCGAAGCGCAGCTCGACGGCGGTGGCGACCTTGTTCACGTTCTGGCCGCCGGGGCCGCCCGCGCGGACGAATTGTTCGGTGATTTCCCAGTCGGCGATCTCGATCTGTGGCGTGATCTGCATGTCGCAAGCCCCGAAGACGAAGAAGGGTCGCCTGCCGTGGCGACCCTTCCGAGTTTCTCAGAGATGGGCCAGTTAGGGAACTGAAAGCCCAATCAGGAGTGTTCTGTCCTTGGGTCTGCCCTCAGACGACGGCCCCCCTGACTGTTCCGACACCTCTCTCCAATATCACTCTAGACACTGGACCACCTCCTTTCATTACGTTGCCGATAGGGGGAGGTTGGCACAGATTTGGTGTCTGTCAAATTAATTTACGCAACCCGTGCGGTCATTTGCTTCACGATCAGGCGAAACGGCACCAACGCCAGAAGCGCGAGCCCAAGTTTTACGCACCAGTCGGCCAGCGCGAGCGAGACCCAGAGGGGCAAGTCGGGGCCGATGCCGAGAAGCGGCAGCACCTCGTTCGCCCAGGAGACGTCGTTGCCGGGTTCGATCCAGGCGAGCGATCCCGAGAAGGCTATGGTGAAGAACATCGCGGTATCGACCGACGACCCGATGAGCGTCGAGACAAGCGGCGCCTTCCACCATTCGGTCCGGCGCAGTCGGTCGAAGATGGCGACGTCCAGCAGTTGCGCCGTCAGGAAGGCCAGGCCCGAGCCGAGCGCGATGCGCCAGGTCACGAGCGGGCCGAACTCGCCCGTGATCTGGGTGCCGACGAGCGAGCAGGCGACACCGGTGACGAAACCGGCGAAGACGACCTTGCGCGCGGTGGCCGCGCCGTAGACGCGGTTCATGACATCGGTCACCAGAAAGGCGAGCGGGTAGGTGAACGCGCCCCAGGTCAGCCACTGGCCGAAGAGGAACTGAACCAGGATGTTGGACGCCACGACGATGGCGGCCATGGCGAGGATGCCGGGAAGAAGACGGGTCATGAGCGGTTATCCGTTTTTGACAAGGTGGTCGGAGACTTGGTCCCTGTCGCAAGGGACAGCGCGGCTTACAGCCCGGGCGTCAGTCGGTCAAGCGGAACTCGACGAACTGGGTCGGATCGTCGGGGTCGCCGTTGTTGTCGGAGACGAGGGTGAACCTGAGACCCTGGCGATCGGACCAGACCGCGATGCCTTCGAGATTGAGGTACTCGCCGCGCTCGCCGGTCCAGAGGATCTCGTCCAGCGTGCCGTCCAGCCGGACGCGGCGGATGCGGTTCTGCCACCAGAGACCCACGACCAGCTTGCGCTCGAGGATATACAGGTCGCCGTCATCGGCGAAATCCGCGCCGACGATGCCGAATAGATCCCGTTCCGGCAGATACCCGTCTATGACCCAGGTCTCGCCGTCGAGACGGTAGACGGGAAAGCCCTCCGGCAGCGGTTTTTCCGGGAAGGTGTAGAGCGTGCCGTCCGGCGACAGGGCCAGCGCCTCGAGCTGCCAGTTGTCGGCGTGGTCCTTGAAGGTGGGATGATCCTTGATCCATGTTGCGGTGTCGCCCAGTCCGTTGTCGTAGCGCCAGACATGCGCCCACCGCTCGAACGAAACCCAGGCAGTGCCGTCGGGCGACATAGCGAGACCTTCGGAATCCGACCAGTCGCCCACGCGGCGCGCGGCGACGGGATAGCCGTTGGATCCGAGGATCGGGTCGATCCCGTCGATCCGGATGCCGGCGATGAGGTCGCCCTGGCGTTCGAAGGTGCCGGCCAGCCAGAAGCCCTTGTCGCTGACGCTCCAGAACCGGTTGCCGTCTGGCGACACCTCGATCCCCGAAAGGCCGACGATCAGTTCGGTCTCCCAGTCATAGGTGCCGACGAGCGCAAGATCGTCGGCATCGGCCGCGAGGGCCGAGGCGGCCAGGATCAGCGCGACAGGACCTGGGCGCATTGCTGGGGCAAATCGGCGAGCACGTATTCGCGGCGTGATTTGGCGGCCGGAGCACTGGGGTTCGGCGGCGGCGGGTTCAGGATGTTGCGGACCCATTCCTCGGCATCCGCGCAGCCGTCGCCCGCGGGGGGCGGAGCCTGATCCTCGCAGCCGCGTGCGCCCTTCGGGCAGTTCAGGCGGACGTGGAAGTGATAGTGATGGCCCCACCAGGGGCGGATCTTGCGCAGCCAGCTGCGGTCGCCCTTTTCGTCGCGGCACATCTGCACCTTGGCGCCGGGGAAGATGAAGATGCGGGCCACCGCGGGGTCGCGGGCGGCTTCGCGCAGAATCCGGTGCTGGGCGGCGGTCCAGTTGGAGTTCACGTAGGCGCCCTTGGCGCGCTGCATCGAAACGGCGGAGATGTTTTCGCGCGCGTTGCGCGAGAGGCCGAGGTCGGTGGCGGGCATCAGCCAGATGTCGATGTCGAGGCCCATCTGGTGGCTGCTGTGTCCCGAGAGCATCGGGCCGCCGCGCGGCTGCGAGATGTCGCCGATGTAGAGCCCCTTCCAGCCCGGCTGTTCTGCGGCGAAGCGCGAGAGCCGCTGGATGAAGCCCAGCGCCTCGGGGTGGCCCCAGTTGCGGTTGCGGCTGAGGCGCATGGCCTGCCATGTGGGTCCGGTCTCGGGCAGTTGCCCGGCACCGGCGAGGCAGCCCTTTGCGTAGCTGCCGAAGGGTGCGGGTTTGTGGGCCGAGGCGCTGCCCTGCGCGCCGAAGAGTTCCTTGGCCAGCGGCTGGGCCGTGGCGGGGGCGGTGAGGCAGGTCAGCGCGACGAGCGCGGCAAGGATCACGCGGGGGGTCATTGGACTGCTCGATCTCCGTCGGGTTTGACCCAGAATAGCAGAACGAGCCCCAAAAGAAACAGAAGGATCAGGGGTGCGATGCCGAGGCGGACGCTGTCTGTGGCGACGGTGACGGCGCCGATGAGCATGGGCGCCAGGAACGCCGTGGCGCGTCCCGAGAGGCCGTAGAGGCCGAAGGCTTCGGTGGGGCGGTCGGGATCGGCGTGGCGGACCATCAGGGATCGGCTGGCGGCCTGAAGCGTGCCGCCGAGGCCGCCGATCAGCACGCCGCAGAGCATGAAGAGCGCATCCGGCAGGGGCGAACCGGGGGCGACCGCGCGGCCCATGATGGAGGTGGGGGTCATGGAGAGGATCAGCGCGCAGACGGCGGAAAGCGAGAGGATGCAGCCGACGATCACGGGTTTCGGGCCGAGCCGCCGGTCGAGCCGTCCGCCGAGGAACGAGAAGGCGGCGGCCGAGATCACGCTGACGATGCCGAAGACGCCGACGCGCGCGATCTCCCAGCCCAGGACCAGTGTGGCGTAGGTGCCGCCGAAGCCGTAGAGACCGTTCAGCGCGTCGCGGTATAGCATGGATCCGCCGAGATAGGCCGCGAGACTGCGGCGGACGCGGAGCGCGGCGACGGAGCGCCCGAGGCTGGCGAAGGCGGCGGAGAAGGACGCGGTGGCGGGCAGGCCGGGGTCTTCGCGCACCCAGAGGAAGTAGGGCACCATGAAGGCCGCGAACCAGAGCGCGACGAAGGGGCCGATGGCGCGCGTGCCTTCGCGGGCCGCCGGATCGAGGCCGAAGATGGGCGAGAGGCCCGCGACGGTCAGGCCGTTCGGCTGTTCGACCAGGAAGACCAGGGTCAGGATCAGCGAGACGAGGCCGCCGAGGTAGCCGAAGGCGAAGCCGGAGCCGGAGAGCCGCCCGATCTCGTCCCGGGGGCCGAGGCGGGGCAGTTGCGCGTTGGTGAAGATCAGCGCGTATTCCGCGCCGATGAAGCCCAGCCCGAACGCCATCAGCGCGAAGGTGAGGTTGCCGCCGTCGGGCAGCACCCACCAGAGCGCCGCCGCGCCCGCGACGTACATGAGCGAGAAGCCCGCGATCCAGGGCATCCGCCGCCCGGTCGTGTCGGCGAAGGCGCCGAGGATCGGCGCGCCGAAGCCGATGATCAGGCCCGAGACCAGTAGGCCGAGCGACCAGAGGCCCTGCGCATCCGAGCGGGCCACGTCGGCGTTTGCCCCGGCGGCGAGGAACGACGTCTGGGCGACCGAGACGAAGTAGGGGCCGAAGATGAAGGTGACGAGCAGGGTATGGAACGGCTGGCTGGCCCAGTCGAAGAAGTACCAGCCCCAGATCCGCTTTCGGTCCACCGTGTCTGCCTCGCCTGCCCTGTCGCCTCCACTCTGGCGGTGAAGGCCGCGAAGGGCAACGCCTAGCGGCGCTCGGGCGGCCAGTTGCGAATGTCCTCGGCGTGGGCCCAGTGGCGTATCCAGTCGGGAAGCGCCGGGCTGTCCTCGGGCATGCCGAGGGCGCGGACGACTTCGGCGCTGGGCACGATGCCCTTGCCGCCGGTGATGGCGGTGCGGACGACGGCGTGCGCGACGCAGTCGCCGCCGCGCCAGAACGCCTGTTCGAAATAGGTGAACCGGTCGTCCCAGCCGATGACGCGGGTCCGAAGCTCCAGCCGTTGGAACATGGTGATGCGCTTGCGATAGCGGATCGCGGTGCCTGCGACGGTGCCGTACCAGCCCCGCGCCTTCAGCGTGCGCAGGATGCCCATGCGCTGAAACAGCCCCAGTCGGCCCAGGTCGAACAGCGTCAGGACGCGACCGTTGTTCAGGTCGAGAAAGATGTCGATGTCCCAGGGCCAGGCGGTGACGCGCGTGACATGGTCCTGGCCGATGGCCAGCGGTTCGGCGTTACGGTTGAGCCAGAGCTCCTTGGCGGTGCGCAGCAGCGGATACATCGGGTCGCCTCCTGCCGCGCAAATTGGGTGCGATCGTCTCCGATGCAACCGCGACGTTGCGGCACCGCGGCACTTGCACTGGCGCGCCGTCGGGCTTAGGTCGGGCGGGCATCGGCAAGGATGGGCGGAACCGCATGATCACGATACTGAAAATCCTCCAGCTTCTTCTGGACGTGGCCTTCTTCATCATGCTGGTCCACATCATCATGAGCTGGCTGATCAGTTTCAACGTGCTGCACCTGCGCCAGCCGCTGGTCGCGCAGATCTGGGACGGTCTGAACCGGCTTTTGGAGCCGATCTATGGCCCGATCCGGCGGATGCTGCCGAACACCGGCGCGCTGGACCTGGCGCCGCTGGTGCTGTTCATCATCATCATCATCCTGCGCGACATCCTGATCCCGGACCTGGCCCGCGCGGCGATGATGTAGACCGGCCGGGCCGGGAAAGCCGCAGCTTGTTCACCACACGTTCACGTGCCAAGGTGTAGTCAACAAGAGCAGACTGACACCTGAGGCATTCCATGGACGGGTCTCAACCGACCGCGCGGTCCCTTTTGGCCGACATTTTCGGATTCGAGGCGTTCCGGCCCATGCAGGCCGATATCGTCGAGGCCGTGACGCGGGGCGAGGACGTTCTGGCGATCCTGCCGACGGGCGGCGGCAAGTCGCTGTGCTATCAGCTGCCCGCGCTGCTGCGCCCCGGTCTGACGGTGGTGATCTCGCCGCTGATCGCGCTGATGCGCGACCAGGTGCGCGCCTTGCGCGAGGCGGGTGTCGCGGCCGGCGCGCTGACTTCGGGCAATACCGAGGACGAGACGGGGGCGGTGTTCGACGCGCTGCACAGGGGCGATCTGAAACTGCTCTACATGGCGCCCGAGCGGCTGGCCTCGGGCGGGACCGAGCGGTTGCTGGCGCAGGCGGGCGTGTCGATGATCGCGGTGGACGAGGCGCATTGCGTCAGCCAGTGGGGTCACGATTTCCGGCCCGATTACCTGCGGATCGGCGCATTGCGTCGCGCGCTGGACGTGCCGTTGGCGGCCTTCACCGCGACGGCGGATGCCGAGACGCGGGCCGAGATCGTCGAGCGGCTGTTCGGCGGCGGTGCGCCCCGGGCGTTCCTGGGGGGCTTCGACCGGCCCAACATCCATTTCGCCTTTGCGCCGAAGAACAAGCCGCGCGAGCAGATCCTGGCCTTTGCCGCCGCGCGGAAGGGACAGCCGGGGATCGTCTATGTGGGCACGCGGGCCAAGACCGAGACGCTGGCGCGGGCGCTGGCCGAGGCCGGGCACAGCGCGCTGGCCTATCATGGGGGCATGGAGCCGGAGACGCGGCGCGAGGTCGAGCGGCGGTTCCAGACAGACGACGATCTGATCGTCTGCGCCACGGTGGCCTTCGGCATGGGGATCGACAAGCCGGACATCCGCTGGGTCGCGCATGCCGATCTGCCGAAGTCGATCGAGGCCTATTACCAGGAGGTCGGGCGCGCGGGGCGCGACGGCGCGCCGGCCGAGACACTGACCCTCTACGGCGCCGACGACATCCGGTTCCGCCGGATGCAGATCGACGAGGGGCTGGCTCCGCCGGAGCGGCGGATGGCCGATCACGGGCGGCTGAACGCCCTGCTGGGACTGGCCGAGGCGCAGGTGTGCCGGAGGCAGACCTTGCTGGGCTATTTCGGGGAGACGGTCACGCCCTGCGGGAACTGCGACCTGTGCGACGCGCCGCCCGAGGTCTTTGACGGCACCGAGGCGGTGATGAAGGCGTTGTCGGCGGTTTTGCGGACGGGCGAAAGTTTCGGGGACGGGCATCTGACTGACATTCTGGTAGGCACGGTGACCGACAAGGTGCGAAAGCGGGGTGATGACGGCCTGCCGACCTTCGGCGTTGGCCAGGACATCGGGCGCGGGCAATGGGCCGCGATCTTTCGTCAGATGATGGGGCTGGACCTGGTGCGGCCCGACCCGGCGCGGCATGGCGCGCTGAGGACGACCGAGCGGGCGCGGCCCGTTCTGCGCGGTGAGGAGAGCGTGACGCTGAGGCGCGACACGATGGCGGCGGTAGCGCGACGGCCCGCGTCGAAGGCGCTGGTCTCGGACGAGGATGCGCCGCTTTTGTCGGCGCTGAAGGCCAAGCGGCGCGCGCTGGCCGAGGCGGCGCGGGTGCCGGCCTATGTGATCTTTACCGACCGGACGCTGATCGAGATGGCCGAGACGCGGCCGGGAACGCTGGACGACATGGCGCGGATCTCGGGCGTGGGCGCGAAGAAACTGGAACGCTACGGTGCGGCCTTCCTGGAGGTGATCCGGGGCGAGGCGGTGGCGCCGGACCATCCTGCGCGGCGCAAGCTGGCCGGGCGCGCGGCCGGCGCGGTCTATGACCGGCTGCTTGCCGAGCAGGCGCGGTTGCAGCGCGGCGCGGACGGGACGGCGAAGCCGATGAGTTGTTCCGCATCGCTTCTGGCGCGGATCGCGGCGCTGGGACCGGGTGCGCGCGACCAGATGGAGCGTTTGATGGGCGAGCGGCTGTTCGGTCGGTTCGGAGACGCGTTCCTGGGCGTGCTGGACGAGGCCTGACTGCGGCGGTGTTCCGCATGGACGCCGGTGTCTGTCGTGCTAGGTCGCGGACGGAAGAACAGAGGGGAGATCGTCATGCTTGTCGTCGTGTCGCCAGCGAAACGCCTGGACTGGGCCGAGCGTCCGTTCGAGACGACCGAGCCGGCGTTTCGGGAGGATGCGGCGCGGCTGGCGGGACATGCACGGCAGTTGACCCTGGGCGGGCTGAAGGACCTGATGGACCTGTCCGACGATCTGGCGCGGCTGAACCGTGACCGGTTCCGTGCGTTTCTTGCGACGCCGAAGGCCGAGGACACGCGGCCCGCGCTTTATGCCTTTGCGGGCGATACCTTTCAGGGCTTCGACGCGGCTTCGCTGGATGCCGAGGGGCGGGCGCGGGCCCAAAGCCACATGCGCATCCTGTCGGGGCTTTACGGCGTGTTGCGCCCGATGGACGCGATCCAGCCCTATCGGCTGGAGATGGGCAGCCGCTTGAAGACGCGGCGGGGGACGAACCTGTATCAGTATTGGGGTGACCGCATCGCCGGGGCGCTGAACAGGGCGGCCGACGAGATCGGGACCGATACCCTGATAAACTGCGCCAGCCAGGAATACTTCTCGGCGGTGGACCGTGACGCGCTGCGGCTGCGGGTCGTGACGCCCGAGTTCCACGAGATCAGGAACGGCACGCCGAAGATCGTCAGTTTTTTCGCCAAGAAGGCGCGGGGCGCGATGGCGCGCTTCATCGTCGAGAACCGGGTGACCACGGTCGAGGGCCTTTGCGATTTCGACGCGGGCGGATATCGCTTTGTCGAGGCGGCGGGTGACGGCAGGCTGGTCTTTCACCGTGATCCGCAGGCGGAGGAGCGCGCGGCCTGAGCCTATTCCGCCGCCGCGTGCAGCATCGGGGCCGTGTCCGGGACGGGATCGATCATGGCGGCGGTCCGTGCGGCGAGGATATGGTCGATCATCGCCAGTTTCTTCACCGGTTTCGTCAGGTAATGGTCGATCCCGGCGGCGAGGATTTCCTCGGCGTCGCCTTCCATCGCATGGGCGGTGATCGCGACGATGGGGCAGTGATCGCGGTTCTGGTCCCGTTCGATCGCGCGGATGCGGCGGGCGGCCTCTTTGCCGTCCATCCGGGGCATCGAGATGTCGGTGAAGACGATGTCGGGCTGCCACCATTCGTATCGCGCCACGGCCTCTTGCCCGTTCTCGGCGAAGACGAGGTCGATGACGGTGTCCTTCAGCATCTTTTCGATGACGAAGCGGTTGGTGCGGTTGTCCTCGGCCACCAGAACGCGCATAAGGCGGGGCTCGTTCGTGTCGGGAGGCGGCGGCGGTGGCGGGGCGGCGTCCGTCCGTGGTGTGGCGGGCGGACCGTCAAGGGTGGGCCGGGGCGCATCGGGCGTCTCGGGCGCGACGGCCTCGGCCGGTGGAAGCGGCGCGCTCAGAATCTCGAAATGGTCGATCTCGACCAGCGGGTTCTCGATCTCGGGCGCGCCGGCACCGTCCAGCCGGGGTTCGTCGATCGATTTGAGGCAGGCGCTGATCCCGGCGCGCAGGACGGGGCGCTGAAGCGCGGCATCGTAGCCCGCGTTCACGCGCCCCGCGCTGGCGGGCCCGTTGGTCAGAAGGATCATCGCGGCGGGCCTGAAGCGCTGGCGGACAGCGTCGGCCGAGGCCGCTTCGTCGCCGCCGAGGACCGAGGGTTCGACGAAGATCAGGTCGCGCCGTCCGGCGCGATGCCGGGTCAGTTCCTCGATCGACGAGACCAGAATCGGGTTCAGGCCCATGAGGTTCAGTTGTTTTTTCAGGATCGACCTGTTCAGACCATCCTGGTCCATCACGAATGCGCGGTTCATCCAGGCGGGCGCGGCGATGTCGTCGCCCTCGATCTGCTCGACCGACTGCATGGTCAGCGTGAAGCCGAAACCCGAGCCGCCGCCCTGTTTGGAATCGACCCAGATCTCGCCGCCCATCAGTTCGACCAGACGCTTGGTGATGGCCAGGCCCAGCCCGGTGCCGTCATGAGTGCGGTCGCGGTCGTTCTCGACCTGGTGGAATTCGCGAAAGATGTCCTCGAGCTTGTCGGCGGGGATGCCGATGCCGGTATCCTCGACCGTCACGTGAACGCGGTATTGATCGTCGTTCGCGCCCGGAAGGCCGACGACGCGGATCAGGACATGGCCTTCTTCGGTGAACTTGATGGCGTTTCCGACGAGGTTGGTCAGAACCTGGCGGATGCGCCCCGCGTCGCCGATATAGGTCGTGGGCATGAACAGGTCGTAATCGACCGCCATTTGCAGTTTCTTGTCATGGGCGCCGGGGCCCAGAAGCGTAACGACCTCGTGGATGCAGCGTTCCAGATCGAATGGCCTGGTCTTGAAGCTGAGCTTGTCGGCCTCGATCTTGGAGTAGTCGAGAACGTCGTTGATGATCGCCAGAAGCGCCTCGCCCGAAGAGCGGATCGTGTCGATATAGACCCGCTGCTCGTCGTCGAGCGTGGTTTCGCCCAGCATGTCGGCCATGCCGATGATGCCGTTCATGGGTGTGCGGATCTCGTGACTCATGTTGGCGAGGAACGCGGATTTCGCGCGGTTCGCGGCCTCGGCCTTTTGGCGGGCGTCCTGAAGCTGTTGCTCGCGCGAGATCTGGTCGGTGATGTTCAGGGCCAGGGTGACAAGGTCGCCGTCGCGCGTGCGCCGGTCGATCAGCTTGACGTACTGGCCGTTCCAGATCTTGAGGACGGCGGCGTCGATCCGGTGCGCGGTCAGCCGCCGCAGCATCTTGTCCTGCCATTTCTGCGCGTTCAGACCGCCGGTGTCGACGATGCCCTCCTCGGCCATCAGCAGCAGCAATTCCCGCATGGCGATACCGGGGCGGACCATCTCGAGCCCGTCGAAGATCGACAGGTAGGCGCGGTTGGCGGCGACCAGGATGTCGCCCGAATCGAAGACCGCGAAGCCGTCGCGGATGGTCTCGAGCGAATCCCACAGCCGCCGCTCGGCGATGGTGATGGCGCTTTCGGCATGGGCCAGACTGACGCGTGCGCTGTCGTAGCGGGCGCGGAATTCGGCGGCCTCGTGACGGGCGGTCGCCAGACCCTCCTGCGTCGTGGCGATTTCGCGGGAGAGCGTTCTGGCCCGGACCGAAAGCTTCTGATTGGCGTCGTAGAGCTCGGATTTCTTCTGTTCCAGAAGCCGTTCGGCGGCAAGACGCGCGCGCCGCTCGGCGGCGAGCTGTTCGGATAGATCCATATCAGGCGCTCCGCATGGTCGGGGCGCTTATGGCAAACGCGGAGTAAATGCGGCGTTAACGAAGGGTAACGCTTCAGATGTCGAAACGGCCCTGCTCGGTGTTCTTGTTCAGGGCATCGGCGGGAAAGACCCGGCCATTCATCACGCCGTAGATGCCTTGGGGCAAGGTCTGGGCGGCGATGAGCGCGCCGCCCAGGTTGAACGGTCCGTCCGAAAAGCTGAGCGAGTGGGGCCGCATCGCGCCGGTCAGGACGACGGTCTTGCCGGTCACGCGTTCGGCCAGCCAGCGGGCGGTTTCGCCCATCGTGCCGGTGCCGTGGGTGATGACGATCGCCGTCTCGTCCGCAGCGTCGACCGCATCGGTGATGGCCGTGCGGTCCGCATCGTCGAAATCAAGGCTGTCCTTCAGCATGATCCGCTGAACCACGGGGAAATGGCAGCGCCCGATGGACAGGATCTCGGGGATATGGGTCGCGTGATCCTTGGCGAAGGCCAGGCCCTCGGTCATCGGGTCGTGCACCTTGTCGATGGTCCCGCCGGTCACGATGATGCGGACGGCCTGCAAGGGCTCAGACCCGCTCGATCGCCAGTGCGATGCCCTGGCCGCCGCCGATGCACATGGTGATCAGCGCCTTCGATCCGCCGATCCGCTCCAGTTCGTAGAGCGCCTTGACCGCCAGGATCGCGCCGGTTGCGCCAACGGGATGGCCAAGCGCGATGGCGCCGCCGTTCGGGTTGACGCGCGCGGGATCGAGCCCAAGGCCCCTGTTCACCGCCAGCGCCTGGGCCGCGAAGGCCTCGTTCGATTCGATCACGTCGAAATCGGCGGCTTTCAGGCCGGTGCGCGCCATCAGGTTCTCGACCGCGGGGACTGGGCCGATGCCCATCACCTCGGGGCGAACGCCGGCATGGGCGTATCCGACGACACGGGCGCGGGGCTTCAGCCCGGCGGCCTCGGCGGCCTCGGCCGTCGCCAGAACCAGCGCCGCCGCGCCGTCATTGATGCCGCTGGCATTGCCGGCCGTCACGGTGCCGTCCTTCTGGAACACCGTGCGCAGACCCGCCAGCGCCTCGGCCGAGGTGGCCTTGGGGTGTTCGTCGGTGTCGAAGGGCACGAGGTCGCGCTTCACCTTCACCTCGACCGGCACGATCTGGTCCTTGAACCGGCCTTCGGCGATGGCTGTCGCCGCGCGCGTCTGGCTTTCCAGCGCGAAGGCGTCCTGCGCCTCGCGGCTGATCTCATGCTCCTTGGCGACGTTCTCGGCGGTCACGCCCATGTGGCCGGTGCCGAAGGGGCAGTTCAGCGCGCCCAGCATCATGTCCTGGGCGCCCGCGTCGCCCATCTTTTGCCCCCAGCGGGCGGCGGGCAGGATATAGGGAGAACGACTCATGCTTTCGGCGCCGCCGGCCAGACCGAACTCGGCGTCGCCCATGGCAAGCGACTGGATCACGCTGACGATGGCCTGCGCGCCCGAGCCGCAAAGCCGGTTCACGTTCATCGCGGGCGTGGTGTCGGGGATACCGGCCTCGATCGCGGCGACGCGGCTGAGGTACATGTCGCGCGGCTCGGTGTTGATGACATGGCCGAAGACCACGTGACCGATCCGGCCGCCGTCGACACCGGCGCGCTCCAGCGCCGCCTTGGCGACGGTCGCGCCAAGGGTGATCGGCGGTGTTGCGGCCAGCGCGCCGCCGAAGGTGCCGATGGCGGTGCGGGCGCCGGACAGGATGACGATGTCTTTCATGGGGTGACCTCCGGGTTCGGGTTCCCGTCCAGAGAAGACACAAAGCGCGCCGGCCTTCCAGTTCGAAAGCGGAATCGCGACGCGGCGTCGCCGGGGCGCTTTCCGTTCCGGGCGTTCCGGCCTAGGCTGGCGGTATCGCCACGGGCCGGGCCGCAGGAGGGATGACATGACGGATTTCGACGCGCATCTGGCGGCCACGCTGGCCGAGATCGAAGACCAGGGCCTGATGAAGCGCGAGCGTCAGATCACATCGCCCCAGGGCGCGCATGTGACCGTGGCCGGGCGCGAGATGCTGAACCTGTGTGCGAACAATTACCTGGGCCTGGCCGACCATCCGCGCCTGATCGCGGCGGCGCGAACGGCGATGGAGGATCACGGCTTCGGCATGGCGTCGGTCCGGTTCATCTGCGGCACGCAGGATCTGCACCGCGACCTGGAGACGGACCTGGCGCGGTTCCTGGGGATGGAGGAGGCGATCCTGTTCGCCGCCTGTTTCGACGCCAATGGCGGCGTGTTTGAGCCGCTGCTGGGGCCGGAGGATGCGGTGATCTCGGACGCGCTGAACCATGCGTCGATCATCGACGGCATCCGGCTATGCAAGGCGAAACGGTATCGCTATGCGAATTCCGACATGGACGACCTGGAGCGTCAGCTGAAGGCGGCCCGTGCCGACGGGGCGCGGTTCGTCATGATCGCGACGGACGGGGTGTTCTCGATGGACGGCTATCTGGCGAAGCTGCGCGAGATCCGCGCGCTGGCCGACCGCTACGAGGCGCTGATTCTGGTGGATGACTGCCACGCGACCGGTTTCATGGGGCCGAAGGGTGCCGGCACTCCGGCCCACGCGGGGGTCAAGGTCGATATCCTGACCGGCACGCTGGGCAAGGCGCTGGGCGGCGCCATCGGCGGCTATGTCGCGGCCAGCCGTCGGATCGTGGACCTGTTGCGTCAGAGGGCGCGGCCCTATCTGTTCTCGAACGCGCTGCCGCCGATGGTCACCGCCGCCGGGATCGAGGCGATCCGGCTGGTGGAGGAGGGCGACGACCTGCGCGCGCGGCTGTTCGAGAATACGGCCGGCTGGCGCGGCAAACTGGAGGCGGCGGGGTTCGACCTCTTGCCCGGCGAGCATCCGATCGTGCCGGTGATGCTGGGCGACGCGCGGCTGGCGCAGGACATGGCCTCCGAACTGGATCGGCTGGGCATCTATGTGGCCGGCTTCTTCTTTCCGGTGGTGCCCAAGGGTCAGGCGCGCATCCGCACCCAGATGAACGCGGCGCTGTCCAGTGAGGATCTGGACCGCGCCGCGGAGGCCTTTGCCGAAGCGGGTCGCAAGGTCGGTGCAATTTGACTAAAATTGTCTTTCATTGGCCCGTAAATATCCCGGGGCCCGGGGCAGAGCCCCGGTCCGCCGATCGTCAGGACAGCCGCCGATGACCAACGAGATGAAAGCCCTGGCCAAGACCGCGCCCGCGCCGGGGCTCGACATGATCCGCGCGCCGGTGCCCGAGATCGGGCCGGACGACGTGCTGATCCGGGTGAAGAAGACCGGCATCTGCGGCACCGACATCCACATCTGGGACTGGGACGACTGGGCGGCCAAGACGGTGCCGGTGCCGCTGATCACGGGGCACGAGTTCGCGGGCGAGATCGTGGAGATGGGCCGGAACGTCGAGGATCTGCACCTGGGTCAGCGCGTCTCGGGAGAGGGACACCTGATCGGCAAGCATTCACGGCAGTCGCGCTCGGGCAAGTTCCACCTGGACCCCGAGACGCGGGGCATCGGGGTGAACGAGCCGGGCGCATTCGCCGAATACCTGCGCCTGCCGGCGTTCAACGCGATCCCCTTGCCGGATGCCATCGACGACGAGATCGGCGCGATCCTGGACCCGTTGGGCAACGCGGTTCACACCGCGCTGTCCTTCGACCTGGTGGGCGAGGATGTGCTGATCACCGGGGCGGGACCCATCGGCATCATGGCCGCCGCCGTCGCGCAGCATGTCGGCGCGCGGCATGTGGTCATCACGGATGTCAACCAGGCGCGGCTGGATCTGGCCGAACAGGTGACCGAGGTGGTGCCGGTCAACGTGGCCGAGCAGGATCTGAACGAGGTCATGGCGGGGCTGAAGATGAAGGAGGGCTTCGACGTGGGCCTCGAGATGTCCGGTAACCAGCGCGCGCTGGACCAGATGATCGACGCCATGGTCATGGGCGGGCGTATCGCGCTGTTGGGCATTCCGCCCGGCACCTCGCCGGTCGACTGGTCCAAGATCGTCTTCAAGGCGATCACCATCAAGGGCGTCTATGGTCGCGAGATCTTCGAGACCTGGTACAAGATGATCGCGATGCTGGAAGACGGGCTGGATATCCGGCGGGTCATCACGCACCGGATGCATGTGGACGACTACCGTCGGGGCTTCGAGACGATGAAATCGGGCCTGTCGGGCAAGATCGTGCTGGACTGGACCTAGCCTTCGAAGCCTTGGGGCAAGTCGGGTTCGCCCTGGTTCAGCCAGGCCAGTTCCTGCGCCACGGTATCGCGGAACCAGCGGTGCGCGGCGTTCGACGATGCGGTGGCTTTCCAAACCATGATCAGAAGGACCGGCGTGATCGGGATCGGCGGGCGAAAGAGGCTCAGGCCCGCCTTGGCGGCCACCCGTTCGGCCAGCCTGGTCGGCAGAAGCGCGACCAGATCGCTTTCCGAGACGGCGTGGTAGATCGACGAGAAGTAGGGCATCGACATGACCGCGCGGCGGTCGCGGCCCATCGCCTTGAGCGTCTCGTCGCTGAGGGTTTCCAGGCGGCCTTCGGGCGACATCACGATGTGGCCAAGGTCGCAGAACAATTCCAGCGGCACCTCGTCGCCCGCCACCACGTCCGCGCGGGCCAGGCGCGGATGGCCCTGCCGCGCGGCCAGCACGAAACCGGCCCAGGCGAAGGGCCGCCAGTGGAAGCGGTCGGGGATCTCGCCGATCCAGGGCATCAGCGCGATGTCCACGGCGTGGGTCTCGATCGAGTCGATATAGGCTTCGGTGACGAGGTCGACGAGGATCGCCTTGACCCCCGGCGCTTCGCGCGAGAGGCGGTCGGCCAGGCGGGGCATCAGCAGTTCGCCGAAGTAATCCGTGCCGGACATGCGAAAGGCGTTGGTGGCCGTCGCCGGGTCGAACCGGGGCACCGTCAGCGTGCGCTCGATCTGCTCCAGCAAAGCGCGAACCTCGGGCGCGATGGCGGTGGCGAAGTCGGTGGGTTCCAGCCCCGCGCCGCGGCGCACGAACAATGGATCGCCCAGCGCGCCCCGAAGCCGGCCGAGCGCGGCCGAGACGGCGGGCTGCGAGAGGCCGATCCGCGCGCCCGCGCGGACGGTCGAGCCTTCGGTCAGAAGCGCGTCGAGGACGCGCAGGAGGTTGAGGTCGAACGTGGATAAATTCATCGTGCCGATAGATTAGATACAATCAATCGATTTCACAAATTCAATTCGCCGTGGCAGTGTCCGTCTGCGAGTTGGAGCGCTTCAACCCATTGAACCAGAACAGAAAACCGGCTTTGGCCGAACAGGAAAGGCATGACCGATGAAAGACCTGGCGACCCGTGACACCCATGTGTGGAACGGCACGACCTACAGGACCATACTCGATATTTCGGAGACCGGCGGGGCGATGTCGATCTTCGACAGCACCTCGCCGCCGCGCAGCGGACCGCCCCGCCATGTCCATGACGCCGAGGACGAGATCTTCGTCGTCCTGTCGGGCGAGGTGGAGTTCTGGATGGAGGGCGAAAGCTTCATCCGGGGCGCGGGCGAGACGGCGTTCATCCCGCGCGGGGCGGAGCATACCTACCGGGTCGTCTCGGACCACGCCAGCCGCAAGATCACCATCTTGACGCCGGGCGGTTTCGACCGGTTCTTTGCCGAAATGGCGACCGGCGGCTTCCGCATCCCGGAGGACATGGATGCGATCAACGAAAGCGCGGCGCGCCACAACCTGCGGTTCACGGGACCGCCACTATAAGAGGGAGAGAGATCATGAAGGGTATCGCATTTGCATTTTTCGCGGTCGGCGCACTGTCGGTCACCATCGGGATGGCCTGGGGCATCCAGATGTCGGCATCGGGCGATCACGCGCTGTCGGCGGCGCACGCGCACCTGAACCTGGTGGGCTGGGTCACCTTCGCGCTGTTCGGGGTCTATTACGCGATGACGCCCGGGGCGGCGCGGTCGGTGCTGGCCAAGGTGCACTTCGGGCTGGCGCTGTCGGGCCTGGTGCTGATCGTGCCGGGGATCGTGATGGCCGTGACAGGACAGGGCGAGACGCTGGCCAAGCTGGGCTCGGTCCTGACCATGCTGTCGATGCTGGTCTTTCTGGTCACGGTCCTGCGCCACGGGTTCGGCGCGGAGCGGGCGGCGGCGCTGCAACCCGCCGAGTGATCTGGGCCCAGGCCCCTTGCCACCCTGTCCGGCATTGTCCAGACAGGGTGGTGCGCATTGACGGGGAGCGGGCCGGATGGGTGACCTTTTGTTCTGGATCGTAGTGCTTGTGGCGCTGTTCGTCGGCTTTCGCTGGTTGCAGCGCCGGGGGAAATGAGAAAGGACGGCAGTGGCTTTGATCCAAGTGTGCCTGAGAGGCGACATGGCTGCGACGTGCCATGGCACGGAATCAAGGCCGAAGGCCGCCGTGCCAGCGCCTGCCCGTCCCCGCGGGCTGGCGCTTTGGGCCCGTTGGCCGTGCCCTCGAGCGGCAGAGGCAAATGGCGCGATAAAGCGCGCCGATCATATGTCGGCAGCGCCATCCTACGTGCAGGCGCTGTCACGGCTACGCACAGTCGATGGCTTGTCGCCGCCTACCCGCCGGACTGCCACTCCATGACACTTTCCATCGGCCAGAGCAGCATCAGCACGTTCAGCGCCAGGCCGTCGCGGATGACGAGGCCGACGCCGATCTCGAAGGCGAGGGCCAGTGCGACGCTGGCCCAGACCGGCAGGACGCGGGCGAGCCAGAAGCCCAACATCATCGCCAGGATGTCGGCGACGGAGTTGATGACGCTGTCGCCGTAGTAGTCGAGGCTGATCGTCACCTCGCGGTAGCGCTGGATGATGGCGTCGGAGTTCTCGACGATTTCCCAGGCGCATTCGACCAGAGTGGCGATGGTCAGGCGCCAGCAGACGGACAACCGCCGGGCCACAAGCCAAAGGAGCCAGTAGAACAGAAGGCCGTGGATGATGTGGCTGGGCGTGTACCAGTCGGTCAGGTGCTGGCTGTTCTCGCTGGACATCGTCTCGCCATGCCAGAGCTTGACGTAGCCGCAGTCGCAGATCGGCACGCGGCCCATCCAGAGGAGGATGAGCGCCGTCAGGAGAACGGTCAGGGCGGTCAGGACGTGGGGCGTGAGCGGGCGCTGCATGGGCGGAGGGAATCACGCGGACCGGCATCTGTCCATCTGTGTGGATGTGGTGCCGGGCGGCCAGTGGCCGCAAAGCGTCACTTGTTCGGACGCACGCGGGCGGCGGTCTTGTTGGCGAAGGCCTCGAGCCGTTCGCGGGCGGCCGGTTGGGTGTTGACCACGCCCGCCACGACCGCTTCGGCATAGGCGGCGTCGAGGCCCGACATATTTTGCATGTGGCTGATGGCCGAGCAGATGGCGAAGTTCGTCAGCGGCAGGTTGGCCGCCGCGTGACGGGCCAGTTCCCGGGCCTTGTCCATGCTGGAGCCGTCGACCAGGTATTGCGCCAGGCCGATGTCGACGGCTTCCTGCCCCTGGTAGACGCGGCCCGTCAGCATCATGTCGATCATCCGCGCCTTGCCTACCATGTCGGCCACCCGGATCGTCGCGCCGCCGCCGGTGAATATCCCGCGCTGGCCTTCTGGCAGGGCGAAATAGGTGGTGTGGTCGGCGACGCGGATATGCGCGGCGCTGGCCAGTTCCAGCCCGCCGCCGACAACGGCGCCATGAAGCGCGGCGATCACGGGGACGCCGCCGTATTCCATCTTGTTGAACGCCTCGTGCCAGCGCAGGCACAATTGCCAGAATTCGGCGGGCGAGCGGTCGGCCTGGTGGTGTTCGACCAGATCCAGACCGGCGCAGAAATGCGAGCCATTGCCGCCAAGAATGATCGCGCGCGCGCCGTCTCGATGGGCGTTCGAGAACAGATCGACGAGTTCCTCGACCCCGGCGGCATTGAGCGCGTTCCGTTTCTCCGGCCGGTTCAGCATGACCGTCCAGACGCCGTCGTCGTCGGCGTCGACGGTCAGGGTCGTGAAGCGGGTAAGGTCGGGCTGGCTCATCGGGCGCGCCGTCGTGTCAGGTCCAGAAGGCTTCGCGCACGATGGCCTTTCGGGTTTCCTGTGGCAACTCGATATCCAGTTCGGTGCCCGGATCCCAATGGGTCATGCGCACCATGCCGATGGCGACGTTGGTGTTGTAATCCGGCGACCAGGCGGCCGAGCTGACGCGGCCCACGGTCTTGCCATTGGCGGTGACCGGCCACCAGCGGTCGCAGGGCGGCACCTTGTCGCCCTGGATCTCGATGGCGCGGATCTGTTTGACGGGACCTTCCTTGGCGACGCGAAGAAGCGCGTCGCGTCCGATGCAGCCGATGGCGGTCTGGGTGTTGCAGAACCGGCCCAGCCCGCATTCGTGGGGCGTGTTATCGTCGGTCATGTCGTTGCCGTAGGAGAGAAGCCCGCCCTCGATCCGTTCGATGAGGTTCGGGCAGCCGGCGCGTACGTCCAGATCGCGGCCCGCCTCCATGAGCGCGTTCCAGAGCGGCATGCCGATGTCGCCGCCCTCGACATAGATCTCGAAGCCGCCCTGCTTGGAATAGCCCGACCGTGCAACGACCATGTCGCGGTCCTGGAAGTCGAAGATGCCGAAGCGGAAGAAGCGGATGTCGCGCACGCCCTCGCCGAAGACGCGCGCCATCAGGTCGTCGGCCTTCGGGCCCTGGATCGCCAAGGGCGAGACATCGGGTTCGTCCACCAGCACGTCAAGCCGCCAGCCGTTCGCGATGCCGTTGATCCAGTAGAGCAGGTCGGAGTCGGCTATGGAGACCCAGAACCGGTCCTCGGCCAGTTTCACCGCGACGGGGTCGTTCAGCATCCCGCCGGTCTCGTCCACGATGGGGACATAGTAGCATTGGCCGGGCAACATGCCGCGCAGGTCGCGTGGGGTCAGAAGCTGCATCAGGCGGCCCGCGTCGGGGCCGCGCAACTCGACCTGGCGTTCGCAGGCGACGTCCCAGACCTGGACCGCGGATTTCAGATGGCGGTAGTCCTCTTCGACGCTGTGAAACACGGTCGGCAGCAGCATGTGGTTGTAGACCGTGTAGCCCTTGACGCCCGCGGCCTCGACACCGTCGGAGAAGGGCGTGCGCCTGAGGCGGCGGGAGAGCGAGATCTGGGGCATGGCGAATCCTCCTCGGTCGCCTGACGGCGTCATGGGCGTCGGATACAGGGGACTTCCGGGCAAAGACCATTCTGTTTCCGGCAAAACCTCCCGTCTTCACGACAAACGTGGCAGAGTTCGACACATGGCACCGGATGGAGGGAGAGCGATGGAGCAGCCGACCTGGGAAAACCCCTGGCTGAAGATGGCGCTGAACAATGCCTGGGCGAATGCCACCCTGTACCGGGCGCTAAAGGCCCTGCCCGAGGGTGCGTTCACCGCGCCACGGCCGGGGTTTTTCGGATCGCTGTCGCGGACGATGAACCACATCTACGAGGTGGACCTGTATTACCTGGATGCGCTGGCCGAGGGCGGAAGGGGGCGAAGCGTCTACGCGCGCGACGATGTTCCGGACGCCGCCGCGCTAGGCATGATGCAGGCGGAGGCGGACATGCAATTCGCGACCATTTGCTCGCAAATCACGCCAGAACGATTGGCGACGTCCGTCCCGACCGAGCGACCTGAGGGGCCGGTGTTCGAAAACGTCGCGGCCCTGATCCTGCATCTGGTGCAGCATCAGATCCATCACCGTGGACAGGCGCATGTGCAGTTTTCGGATGCGGGCGTGGCGCCGCCGCAGCTGGACGATTTTTACCTGGAGTTCGGCCGAGTGCCGTCGGCGGAAGCCTACTGGTAATACTCGCCGGGGGCCTTGACGGGGCGGCGGCCTTCGGGGGTCAGCGCGAAACACGCGCCGCCGTCCAGCACCACCGGCACGATGTCGTTGCCCCAGCCCGCGCCGCAGTCGATGTTGATGCGATTGCCGTAATGCGTCGGCTCCTCGACGGGCGTATGGCCATGGACGATCAGGTTCTCGTACGCCCCCATGTGCCAGAGGAAGTCGTTCCGGATCCACATCAGGTCTTCCTCGTCCTGGGCCTCGATCGGGAAGCCGGGGCGGATGCCGGCATGGACGAAGAGATAGTCCTCGGACCTGAACCAGTACGGCAGGCTTTCCAGGAACCGCTTGTGCTCGAGCGGCACCGCAGAGCGGGCGCGGTCTTCGTAGGTCGCCGCGCGCTCGAGCCTGCGACGGGGCGCATAGGACGCAAGTGTCGCAGCGCCGCCCATCACGGAACTTTGCCAGGTGACGCCGGTGCGCAGCCGGTCGCTGGTGCCGTCGCTGCCGTTCAGGAAATCCAGGAACAACTGGTCGTGATTGCCCCGGATGACGACCCAATCCTCGCCCCGGTCGCGGCCCCTGATCAGGTGGTCGATCACGCCCCGGCTGTCGGGACCGCGATCCACCAGATCGCCCAGATGGACGACGGCGGCCGAGGCGTCGCCATGGGCGGCCTTGTCGGTCGAGATCAGCCCGTGCGCCTTTTCCAGAAGCGCGAGCTGGCCGTGTATGTCGCCGATGGCATAGATCATGCGCCTGCAATAATCCTGTTGCCCGCCGCTCGCCACCCCCCGCTATCTGGTTTCCGGCGGCAATTCCGGAAAAAGGAAAGCGGGCGGCGCCGATGGCCGCCCGTTTCCGGCTTATCGCGCCGGGTCGCGCCCGGCCTCAGGCCACATCGAAGGACAGGGACCGGACCTGCTGGAACAGACCCGTCGCCTTGAGCGCGTCGATGGCCTTGGCGGGCACCGGCTCGTCCACGTACAGAAGCGCGATGGCGTCGCCGTTCTTGGCCGAGCGTCCCAGCGTGAAGTTCGCGATGTTGACGCCGTTTGCGCCCATCGTCTGACCCAGCGCGCCGATGATGCCGGGGACGTCCTCGTTCGTGGTGTAGACCATGTGCTCGCCGATCTCGGCGTCGATAGTGATGCCCTTGATCTGGATGAAGCGCGGCTTGCCGTCGGAGAAGACCGTGCCCGCGATGGAGCGTTCGCGCTTGTCGGTGACCACGGTCAGCTTGATGTAGGCGTCGAAGACGCCGGTCTTTTCCTGCGTGGTGGTCGAGCAACTGATGCCGCGATCCTTGGCGATCACGGGAGCCGAGACCATGTTCACCTCGGGGTTCGACGGCTTGAGGATACCCGCGACAGCGGCGGCGTTGAGCGCGGCGGTGTTCATCTGGGTGACCGCGCCGTTGTAGAGAAGGTTGATGGCGCGGATCGGCTCATCCGTCAGTTGGCCGACGAAGCTGCCCAGATGACCCGCCAGCTTGACCCAGGGGCCCATGATCTTGGCCTCTTCGGCGGTGACCGAGGGCATGTTGAGCGCGTTCTGGACGGCGCCCGTCAACAGGTAGTCGGACATCTGCTCCGCCACCTGAAGCGCGACATTCTCCTGCGCCTCGGTCGTGGAGGCGCCAAGGTGCGGTGTCACCACGACATTGGGCAGGTTGAACAGCGGGCTTTCGGTGGCCGGTTCAACGGCGAAAACGTCGAAGGCGGCCCCGGCGACCTTGCCTTCCTTGAGCGCGTGCGCCAGCGCATCCTCGTCGACGAGACCGCCGCGCGCGCAGTTGATGATGCGCGCGCCCGGCTTGAGTTTGGAGATCGCCTCGGCGGAAAGGATGTTCCGCGTCTTGTCGGTGAGGGGCACGTGGAAGGTGATGAAATCGGCGCGGCCCAGCAACTCGTCGAATTCGACCTTCTCGACGCCCAGCTTGTCGGCGCGTTCCTCGGACAGGAACGGATCGTAGGCGATGACCTTCATTTTCAGGCCGTGGGCGCGTTCGATGACAATCGAGCCGATGTTGCCCGCGCCGACAACGCCGAGCGTCTTGGCGGTGAGTTCGACGCCCATGAAGCGCGACTTCTCCCATTTGCCCGCGTGGGTCGAGGCGCTGGCCTCGGGGATCTGGCGGGCGACGGCGAACATCATGGCGATGGCATGTTCGGCGGTGGTGATCGAGTTGCCGAAAGGCGTGTTCATGACGATCACACCCTTCTTGGACGCCGCGGGGATGTCGACGTTGTCGACGCCGATCCCCGCGCGGCCGATCACCTTGAGGTTCGTGGCAGCGGCGAGCACCTTGTCGGAGACCTTGGTGGCCGAGCGGATGGCAAGGCCGTCATAGTCGCCGATAACCTCGAGCAGCCGCTCCTTGTCCTTGCCGATCGAGGGATCGAAGGTGACGTCGATGCCGCGGTCGCGGAAGATCTGAACGGCGGTTTCGGAGAGCTTGTCGGAGACGAGAACTTTGGGCGCCATCTGAGGCATTCCTTCTTGAAAAAGGGGATAGCCGGAGCCTGATGCGGCCCCGGGATGTCTTGAGGGATCTGGCTCAGGCCGCCTGCGACTGCCGGGCGATCTCGGCCTGGAAGGCCCAGTCGATCCAGGGCGTCAGGGCCTGAAGGTCCGAGGTCTCGACCGTCGCGCCGCACCAGATCCTGAGGCCCGGAGGCGCGTCGCGGTAGGCGCCGATGTCGTAGGCGACGCCTTCGGCTTCCAGCCGTTTGGCGACCGTCTTGGCGAAGGCCGCGCCGTCCGTGATGCGGGGATCGGTGAACCTGAGGCAGACGCTGGTGTTCGACCGCGTCGCCGGGTCGGCGGCCAGGTTGTCGATCCAGTCGCGGTCGGCGCAGAAATCCCAGAGCACCTGCGCGTTGGCGTCGGCGCGGGCGATCAGGCCGTCAAGGCCCCCCACGGTTTCGGCCCAATCGAGCGCCTTGAGGTAATCCTCGACGCAGAGCATCGACGGCGTGTTGATCGTCTCGCCCTTGAAGATGCCGTCGATCAGCTTGCCGCCCTTGGTCAGGCGGAAGATTTTCGGCAAGGGCCAGGCAGGCGTGTAGGTTTCGAGGCGTTCGACGGCGCGGGGGCCGAGGATCAGCATCCCATGCGCGGCCTCGCCGCCCAGCACCTTCTGCCAGGAATAGGTGACCACATCCAGCCGGTCCCAGGGCAGGCGCTGGGCGAAGGCGGCGCTGGTGGCGTCGCAGATCGTCAGGCCCTGGCGGTCGGCGGGGATGTCGAACGATGCGGGGACGCGGACGCCCGAGGTGGTGCCGTTCCAGGTGAAGACCACGTCGCGGTCCCAGTCGACGGCGGTCAGATCGACGATCTGGCCGTACTCGGCAGTCGTCACCTTCGCGTCGAGTTTCAATTGCTTGACGGCATCGGTGACCCAACCCGCGCCGAAGCTTTCCCAGGCCAGCATCTCCACCGGGCGCGCGCCGAGAAGGTTCCACATCGCCATTTCGACCGCGCCGGTGTCCGAGGCGGGCACGATGCCGATCCTGTAGTCGGCGGGCACGCCGAGGATCTCGCGCGTGCGCTCGATGGCGGCGGCGAGTTTCGCCTTGCCCACGGCGGCGCGGTGCGAGCGGCCCAAGGGCGCGTCCGAAAGCGAATCGAGGGTGAATGTGGGGGGTTTGGCGCAGGGGCCAGACGAGAACCGCGGATTGACCGGCCGCGATGCCGGGGTGTTCGTAACCATCGGTGCTATCCTTCCAGATATGCGCCCCTCGTTGGGGAGGGGTGTCCCATCGCCGGAATTACTCTGGCGCCGGGGGTTTCGCAAGCGCAGAAATGACGGTAAGGCGCGACGAACTGTCGTTTTCGGTCCTGTCGTCTCATGCACGTGATTTCCCTGATCGCACCCCCCGCCACGCTGGACCCGGCCCTGGTGGCCAGCCTTCAGTCGGCCTGGGGCGCGGTGGGCGATGCGGTGTGGCTCTCGCCGGACGAGGCGGCGGAATTTCCGGTGGCGGTGCCGCCCGGAAATCTGGGCCGGGTGCGCGCCGATCTGGCGGGGATGCGGGTGGACGTGAACTGCCTGCCTGCCGGGGACCGGCGCAAGTCGCTGCTGATCGCGGACATGGATTCGACCATGATCGGTCAGGAATGCATCGACGAGCTGGCGGATGTGGCGGGGGTGGGCGCGCGCGGGGCCGAGATCACGGCGCGGGCGATGAACGGCGAGCTGGACTTCGAGGCGGCGCTGCTGGAACGCGTGGGCTTGTTGAAGGGATTGCCGGTGTCGGTCATCGACGAGGTGATCGAGACGCGTATCACCCTGGCGCCGGGGGGCGAGGTACTGGTTGCGACGATGAAGGCGGCGGGGGCGGTGACGGCGCTGGTCTCGGGCGGGTTCACGCAGTTCACCGGGCGGATCGGGAACCGCCTTGGCTTCGACCGGACGCGGGCCAATACGCTGATCGAAGAGAATGGGATTCTGACCGGGGATGTGGCGCGGCCGATCCTTGGCGGTGACGCCAAGGTGGCGGCGCTGAGGGAGTTTTCGCCCGACACCTCGCAGGCCATCGCCGTGGGAGACGGGGCAAACGACTTGGGCATGATCGGCCTCGCGGGGATCGGCGTGGCGCTGCACGCCAAGCCAATGGTCGCCGCCGCCGCGCCGGTCAGGATCGACCACGGGACGCTGGAGGCGCTGTTGTTCCTTCAGGGCTACAGCCGGGACGAATTCGCCCGGGTCTGAGGCCGCTTGTCAGGCCAGAAGGTCCGGCGCGGGGCGTTCGTAGCCTGTGACGAGACCATCCCAGTTGACGACGGGGCGCTTGAGATAGCCCGCGACCACCGGATCGGCGGGATCGAGAACGCCGAGGCGCACGAGGATGCCCACGAGCGCCAGTTGCGAGGCGCGGGTCGCGCCATCGGCGATCTTGAGCGCGACACCGAGCTTCTGCTGCGGCAGGATCGCGACATAGACGCCCTCGGCGCCGGTCTTGACGGCGGCTTGTCCCCTGGCCGCTGCGATGATCCGCGCGCACGTGCGGACTTTGCCGGACATCCACTCGGGCTCGGCGATCATCGCGTTTAGCAATCTGGCCGCGGCCCGGTCGCGGACGCCGCCGCCGGAACCGGCCGCTGCGAATCGCGCCATCGCGCGCGCCAGACCGGCGACCGTGCAGGCGAAGTTCGGGGCCGAGCAACCGTCGATGCCGAAGCCGGGCGTCGTCTCGCCGGTGGTGTCCTCGAACGCCTCGCGGACGGCCTTTTGCACCGGGTTGTCGGGGTCGACATAGTGAAGATCGGCCGATAGGTGCCGGGCCAGCGTCAGGAAGCCCGTGTGCTTGCCCGAGCAGTTGTTGTGAAGGCGCGTGGGGACCTCGCCGTTCCGGATCATCTCCTGGGCCAGATCGGGATCGCGCGTGGGCTGCGGCCCGCAGCAAAGCGCGTGTTCGTCCAGCCCCAGGTCGGCCAGCCAGCGGGCGACCTCTGCGACCTGCCGCGTCTCGCCCGAATGCGAGGCGCAGGCCAGCGCCAGTTGCCGGTCGGTCAGCGCCGCGCCGGCACCGCTTTCCAGAAGCGGTAGCGCCTGGATCATCTTGGCCGAGGACCTTGGCAGGATCACCTGAGCCGGATCGCCCCAGCTTTCCATCACGCTTCCATCGGCGCGCGCGACGACCGCGTGACCGTCATGAACGGACTCGAGAAACTCGCCGCGAAACACTTCGGCCATGCGCGCGCCCTGGTTCATCGTTGTCCGCTCCTGTCGAAACGCGGCGATTTTCCGCCAGAGGGGGGTTTCATCCGGCGGTCCAGATACGCTATTCATGCCGCAATGGACAGGGGCATCATCCGCCCCGGAAGCCCGCGAGAACCGGGCGCCGGGTCAGAGGCAAAAGGCAGGAAGATGACAAGAAAAATCGGGGTATGCGCAGCGCTGTTGGCCATGACGCTTGGCGCCGGTGCGCTTCAGGCGCAGGAAGAGACGAACCGTGTGGCCGCGGATACCGACTGGGCGGTGTTCGAGGGCAGCGATCCGAAGGAATGCTGGGCGGTGACCGCGCCGAAGGAGACGGTGAACACCCGCGACGGCCGTGTCGTGTCGGTGCGCCGCGGAGACATTCTGTTGTTCGTCACCTACCGGCCGGAACAGAATATCGCGGGCGAGATCAGCTTCACGGGCGGGTATCCGTTCGCGGATGGCTCGACCGCCACGCTGGAGGTTGGCGGCACGACCTTCGAATTGTTCACCGAGGGCGAATATGCCTGGCCCGCGACGCCTGCGGACGACGCCAAGATCATCACCGCCTTGAAGCGGGGCGCCGATGCCGTGGTTACCGCGCGTTCCTCGCGCGGCACCGAGACCAAGGACACGTTCTCGCTTCTGGGCGCGACGGCAATGATCGAGGATGCGGAGAACCGCTGTTCGGGCTGACGCCGGCTGTCGGGGCGATAACGGAATAGTGCTGAATTTCTTTGGCATTCGGGACGGGATCGCCTATATGCCCGGCTGATCCCCGAAAGCCAGAGCCATGACCGCATCCGCACCGATCACACAGGACGTTCTGACCATTCCGCGCAAGGAAGCGCCGGGCGATGGCCGCGTGAACCTTGTCGGGCTGACCCGCGAGGGGCTGAAGGCCGCGCTGATCGAGGCGGGCACGCCGGAAAAGCAGGTCAGGATGCGCGTCAATCAGATCTGGCAATGGGTCTATTTCTGGGGCGTGCGCGATTTCGCGGACATGACGAACCTGTCCAAGGACTATCGCGCGATGCTGGCGGAGCGATTCGCCATCGCTCTGCCCGAGATCGTCTCGAAGCATGTCAGCGCCGACGGCACCCGGAAGTACCTGGTCCGGATCGCGGGCGGGCATGAGGTCGAGACTGTCTATATCCCGGAAGAGGATCGTGGGACGCTGTGCATCTCGTCCCAGGTCGGCTGCACGCTGACCTGCTCGTTCTGCCACACGGGCACGCAGAAGCTGGTCAGGAACCTGACGGCGGCCGAAATCGTCGGCCAGGTCATGCTGGCCCGCGACGACCTGGGCGAGTGGCCGGAACCGGGCGTCGGTTCGGGCGATGCGGGGCCGCGTCTTCTGTCGAACATCGTGCTGATGGGAATGGGCGAGCCCTTGTACAACTTCGAGGCCGTGCGCGACGCGATGAAGATCGCGATGGACGGCGAGGGGATCGCCCTGTCGCGCCGCCGCATCACGCTGTCGACCAGCGGCGTGGTGCCCGAGATCGCGCGGACCGCCGAGGAGATCGGCTGCATGCTGGCCGTCAGTTTCCACGCCACCACGGACGAGGTGCGCGACAGGCTGGTGCCGATCAACAGGAAGTGGAACATCGCCGAATTGCTGGATGCGCTGCGCGCCTATCCGAAGCTGTCGAATTCCGAGCGGATCACGTTCGAATACGTGATGCTGAAGGGGGTAAACGACAGCGACGAGGACGCGCGGCGTCTGGTCGGCCTGATCCGGGGCATTCCGGCCAAGATCAACCTGATCCCGTTCAACGAATGGCCCGGCGCGCCCTATGAGCGCTCGGACTGGTCGCGGATCGAAGCCTTTGCCGACATCGTCCACAAGGCCGGCTATGCCAGCCCGATCCGCACGCCCAGGGGCGAGGACATCATGGCCGCCTGCGGTCAGTTGAAATCGGCGAGCGAGCGCGCGCGCAAGAGCAGGGCCGAGATCGCCGCCGAGGCCGGACTGACCTGAACGTCACGCCTTTCCGCGGATCAGCGACACGATCCACAGAAGCAGGATCGCGCCGATGGTGGCCACGATCAGGTTGCCGAGGAACCCTCCGAAGGCGATGCCCGCAAGGCTGGCCAGCCAACCGCCAAGCAGCGCGCCAACGATCCCGACGATCAGATTGGTGATCAGCCCGTGATCGCGTTTCATGACCTTCTCGGCGATCCAGCCGGCGATGATGCCCACAAGGATCGTCAGGATCCAACCCAGTCCGTTCATGTCAAAAGCACTCCTTTCCCTGCCGGCGTTGTTGCGGTCCGGCGATCTGGGAACTCCCGGACCCGCATCCGCGTTCCCTTTCCTCACGAGAAAGATGGAGAGATGACGTGAGCGGATATTCGGAAGGCACGCGCGTGGAATGGGATTGGGGCGACAGCACGGCCAGGGGCGAGATCGTCAAGGTGTATACCCAGAAGCAGACGCTGAAGATCAAGGGCAGCGAGGTGACCCGCGATGCCAGCGAGGATTGCCCGGCTTACCGGATCAAGCAGTCGGACGGCGACGAGGTACTGAAATCGCACAGCGAGGTGCGCAAGGCCTCGTGACGCCTAGCTTTTCTTCAGCTTGCCCAGGATCCACAACAGGACGACCGCGCCGATCGTCGCCATGATGATCGAGCCGATGAAACCCGTCGCGGTCAGCCCGATCAGGCTGCCCAGGAACCCGCCGATATAGGCGCCGACGACGCCCACGACGATGTTCATCAGGATACCCTGTTCCTTGTTCATGAAGGTCGAGGCCAGCCAGCCGGCGATGCCACCGATGATCAGGAAAGCGATCCACCCCATATGTCTTCTCCCACAGCTTTGCGGGACCACGTTCCATCAAGATGGCCGCGGTCTGCAAGGGCGATGGCCTAGCGCCCCGGGATATCGCCGCGCTTCGTTGCGGGAAGGTGCCAGTTGTCCATGACGTCAAGCGCCTCTTCGGCGGATTCGACGAAGCGGAACAGGTCGAGATCGTTTTCGGCGATCGTGCCCGCGTCGGCCAGCGCCTCCCAGTTGATGATACGCTCCCAGAAATCGCGGCCGAACAGCAGGAACGGCACGCGCCGCATGCGCCCGGTCTGGATCAGGGTCAGCGTCTCGAACATCTCGTCGAGCGTGCCGAACCCGCCGGGAAACACCGCGACGGCCGAGGCGCGCATCAGGAAGTGCATCTTGCGGATGCCGAAATAGTGGAAGTTGAACGACAATTCGGGCGTGACATAGCCGTTCGGCGCCTGTTCGTGGGGCAGGACGATGTTCAGCCCGACGGACCGGCCGCCCGCGTCGGCCGCGCCACGATTGCCCGCCTCCATCACGCCGGGACCGCCCCCGGTGACGATGATGTTCTCGCCCTTGCCCTCGGCCAGCGAACGCTCGGTGACGATCCGTGCGAAGGTGCGGGCCTCGTTATAGAAATGGCTGAGACCGGCCAGCGTCTCTGTGCGCGCAGTATCCTTGTGTTCGGGCGCGGGGATGCGGGCGCCGCCGAACAGAACGACGGTGGAGACCACGCCGTGCTCGGTCATCAGCATCTCGGGCTTCAGCAGTTCCAGTTGCAGGCGGACGGGCCGAAGTTCGTCGCGGCACAGGAAATCGGGATCCGCGAAGGCAAGGCGGTAGGCGGGCGACCGGGTTTGCGGCGTGTCCGGGATGTCGCGTGCCGTTTCGACATCCTCGTGAGCGTCGGGAAACACCCTGTGGCGGTCATCCATCATGCGCAGGCTCCTTGTCGTCGCAGGCGATTGCATGGCAGGTAGGCGCAGATTTGTCCAATGGAGCACGCGTGAGACCACCATCAGATACCGAGATCGCCGCCGCCGGGGACCGCATCGCGGCCTATATCCACCGGACGCCGGTCATGGAAACGCGCGAGCTGGTGCCGGGACGGACCGTCGCGTTGAAACTGGAGAACACGCAGGTGACCGGCAGCTTCAAGGCGCGGGGTGCCTTCAACACGCTGCTGTCCGCCGACGTGCCCGCAGCGGGCGTGGTTGCGGCCTCGGGCGGCAATCACGGTGCGGCGGTGGCCCATGCGGCGCGCAAGCTGGGGCATCGGGCGACGATCTTCGTCCCCGAGATGGCGGGGCCGTCGAAGATCGCCCTGATCCGGGCCACGGGCGCGGACCTGCGCGTGGTGCCGGGCGAATATGCCAACGCGGCCGCCGAGGCGCAGGCATTCGAGGCCGAAACCGGCGCGATGCAGGTTCATCCCTATGACGCGCCCGCCACGCTGGCCGGGCAGGGCACCCTTTTGCGGGAGTGGGAGGCGCAGGGGCTTGCCGCAGACACCGTGGTGATCGCCGTGGGCGGCGGCGGTCTGATCGGCGGGTCGCTTGCGTGGCTGGACGGGCGGCGCAAGGTCGTGGCGGTCGAGCCGGAGCGCGCGCCAAGCCTGCACGCGGCGCTGAAGGCGGGCGCGCCCGTCGATGTCGAGGTGGGCGGCATCGCCGCCAACGCGCTGGGCGCCCGCCGGATCGGAGAGTTGTGCTTCGGCCTGGCGCAACGGCATCATGTCGCCAGCCTGCTGGTCACTGACGCCGCCATCGCCGAGGCGCAGGCACGTCTGTGGCAGGTCTGCCGTCAGTGGGTCGAACCGGCCGGTGCGACGGCCCTGGCCGCGCTGATGTCCGGCGTCTACCAGCCGGAGGAGGACGAGGCGGTGGCGATTCTGGTCTGTGGGGCGAATCCGGCGCCGGGACCCTTCGACTGATTGCCCTGACGCGGCAAGAACGCTATGTGCGCCGCACAGGTCCAGGAGCGAAGGAACAACCGATGTCGAATGCCCAGCTTGAAGCCGCGATCGAAGCCGCCTGGGACAGCCGCGACCAGATCACGCCCGCGACCACGGGCGAGACGCGCGATGCCATCGAGGACACGCTCAACGCGCTCGATGCGGGCAGTCTGCGGGTTGCCGAGCGGCAGGACGACGGCGCCTGGCACGTGAATCAATGGGCCAAGAAAGCGGTGTTGCTGGGCTTTCGTTTGAAGGACATGGAGCAGCAGGCGGGAAGCCCTCAGGGCGGCTCCTGGTGGGACAAGGTGGATTCGAAGTGGAAGGACTGGAACGATGCCGACTGGAAGAGTGCGGGCTTTCGCGCCGTTCCCAACTGCGTCGTGCGCCGGTCGGCCTATATCGCGCCCGGCGTCGTTCTGATGCCGTCCTTCGTCAACCTGGGCGCCTATGTCGACAGCGGCACGATGGTGGACACCTGGGCGACCGTCGGATCCTGCGCGCAGATCGGCAAGAACGTGCATCTGTCGGGGGGCGTCGGCATCGGCGGCGTGCTGGAGCCGATGCAGGCCGGGCCGACGATCATCG
>ERZ869936.511-NODE-511-length-36248-cov-32.586053_pt1 | contig 36248 bp, 28 predicted proteins | sample MGYA00520876_ERZ869936 | MGnify/ENA primary metagenome ERZ869936 (study PRJEB32218, sample SAMN09650985) | biofilter metagenome | isolation source: enrty point of leading RO module | place: Saudi Arabia: Thuwal, RO plant located on Red Sea | collected 2016-02-17 ... | reverse complement strand
CTGATTGGCCTGACCTTGTCGCTCGTCGCGGGTGTGGTGGTTGCCGAAGAAGCCGAGACTCCCGCGTTCAACCCGGAAGAGCTGCGCTTCTTCGAGACCAACATTCGCCCCCTGCTCGCCGAGCACTGCTACAAGTGCCACGGCGAAGAGAAGCAGAAGGGCGAACTGCGGCTCGATTCTCTGGCGGCCATTCTCGAAGGTGGGAGCTACGGGCCGGCTGTCGTGCCGCACCAGCCCGACGAGAGCCCGCTGATCGAGGCGATCCTCTACGAGGGTCTGGAGATGCCGCCCGACGCGCAGCTGCCCGACGACAAGATTGCTCTGTTGACTCGCTGGGTCGAAATGGGCGCGCCCTGGCCCAACGCGGGGAAGGTGCGGGCGCCCGTCGGCGAGGATGAGCCCCATGTCACGGAGGAGGATCGTCAGTTCTGGTCCTATCGACCGCGCGTGCGCCCCGCGGTGCCCCACCTGCAGGATGACGACTGGGTAACCAGCGACGTCGACGCGTTCATCCGCCGCAAACAGCTCGAACAGGGGCTCGAGCCGGCACCGCCCGCGACGAAGCGCGCGTTGATTCGCCGGGCCTATTTCGATCTGATCGGACTGCCGCCGACGCTGGCAGAAGTCCGGGCGTTCGAGCAGGACGATTCCCCTGGCGCCTTCGAGAAGGTGGTCGATCGTTTGCTCGCGATGCCGCAGTATGGCGAGCGATGGGGCCGCCACTGGCTCGACCTGGTTCGCTACGCACAGACGAACGGCTACGAGCGCGACGACGAGAAGCCTTTCGCCTGGCGGTTTCGCGACTACGTGATTCGCGCCTTCAACGAGGACAAACCGTATGACCAGTTCGTCCGCGAACAACTCGCCGGCGACGAGTTGGATGAGGTGACCGACGACTCGATCATTGCCACCGGGTTCTACCGCCTCGGCGTCTGGGATGACGAGCCCGACACGATCTTGCAGGCCTACTACGACGGTCTCGACGATATGCTGTCGACCACGGGCACGGCGTTTCTAGGCATGACGATTGGTTGCGCCCGGTGCCACGAGCACAAGTTCGACCCCATCTCAAACGACGAGTACTATCAGCTCACCGCCTTCATTCGCAATGTGAACTACTATCGCAAGCCGAATGAGGACTCCAAGAACGAGGTCATCTTCACCCAGCTCTCCGACGGGCATTCGCGGGCGCTTTCCGTGCACGAGTATGGGCGTGAGCCGCGTAAGACAAACGTCACCATTCGAGGCCAGGCCGCCTCGATGGGTAAGGAGGTCGAGCCCCGCTTCCCGCTGGTCCTGAGCGCGTCGGAAGAAGCGACGAAGCCGAGCTTCCCCGAGCGCCCGGAAACTGCCCGTACAAGCGGTCGCCGCCGGGTGCTGGCCGAGTGGATCGCAAATGAGACGAATCCCCTTACCGCCCGCGTGATGGCCAACCGACTTTGGCACTATCACTTCGGCCAGGGAATCGTGCAGACGACGAGCGACTTCGGCAAGATCGGCAGTCCGCCTTCGCACCCCGAGTTGCTCGACTGGCTCGCCTCGGAACTGGTCGACGGTGGCTGGCGGCTCAAGCGCATGCACAAGCTGATCATGCTCACCAGCACCTATCAGCAGTCGTCCCGCGTTCACAGCGCGAAAGCGGTTGAGGTCGATCCCGGAAACACCTTGCTCTGGCGACAAAATCTTCGCCGTCTCGAGGCGGAAGCGATTCGCGACTCGATGCTGGCCGTCAACGGCACGCTCAACTCGCGGATGGGCGGACCCAGTTTCTACCCCAACCTGACGGCCGATGTGTTGGCCGGGCAGTCGATGCCGGGGCGCGGCTGGGGACGATCGAGTCGCCAGGAGCGCAGTCGCCGCAGCGTCTATGCGTTCATCAAGCGCAGCGTTCGCATCCCCATGCTCGACACCTTCGATTTCCCCACGACCGACAAACCGGTGGCCCGTCGCGTTTCGACGACTGTGGCACCGCAGGCGCTGGCCCTGCTGAACAGCGAGTTCTTGCAGGAGCAGGCCGAATCGCTGGCCGATCGGCTGACGCGTGAAGTGGGCGACGACCCGGCCGAACAGATTCGCCTCGCCTATCGGCTGGCCTTGGCTCGCGAAGCGCGGCCCGCCGAAGTGGCGGCGATCCTCGACTATGTGAGCCGCCAGCGGGCGGCCTTCCATCGGGTCAAGGTCGCGCCGACGATCGAACCCCGACTTCCCTCCGCCTTGCACAAGTCGTATCTGGCCGGGGCCCGCTCGACGGAGTTTTTGGCCGGACCGCGCGTCGGCTGGTCCTACTACATCGGCGACTGGCCGGGCCGTGGCGATAGCATCCACTGGATTCAGTATGAGCGGGGGCCGTTTGCCCTTTGGGATCCCGTAAAGTTCGCAGACGCGACGGTGACGACGCGTGTCTATCCCCATCGCAATTCCCACTTCGTCGCCCTGGTGGCTCGCGCCAACGCCGATGGCGAATTGTTCCAAGGCTACGAGCTGTACCTCGATCTGCAGAAGAACCGCGCGGCGCTGCGACGACACGGACGCGAGGTAACAACGCTCGCCGAGGTGCCGGTGAACCTGGTCGACTCGCGCTGGTACGACCTTAAACTGGAGCTGACCGGTTCACAACTTCGTGCCTGGCTCGACGGAAGCAGCAAGCCGCTGCTCGAGGCCAAGGACGATCAGCCGTTCACGGCGCCGGGCCACGTCGGGCTCCGTACCTGGGGGGCGGCTCTCACGTTCGACACGCTTCGCGTCGACGCCAACGGAAGCCAGGTCGACGCCGCTACCTACCAAGGCGACATGGGCGATGTGCTGGCCCGCCTGCCCGATTGGCATTACTACGGCGGCGACTGGACTGCCTACGAAGACGGCAGCTATGGTGCCAAGACCGACGGCTATCAGTACGCGGTCTGGTTGCAACCGACGTTTGCCAACGGCGAAGTCGAAGCCCGCTTGATGTCGAGTGACGAATACGATGCCGAAGTGCTCTTCCGTGTTACCAGCCCCCGCCGCGGTACCGACACGTTCCGTGGGTACGAGGTGGCCATCAATGCCCGCGCGGGCTACGTGCGGCTGGCCAAGCACGAAGACGATTTTCAACCGATCGTCGATGTGCCCTACGACATTAAGGCGAACGAGTGGCACCATGTGCGGGTGCGGCTCGACGGGGGGCATATCCGCGTGTACGTCGACGGGGGCGAGCAGCCGCTGATCGATCACTACGACGCCAAGCCGCTGCCCCGAGGGCGTGTCGCCCTGCGGACCGGGGGCGAAGCCCGCTTCACCGATCTGGTGGCTCGGGGCGAAGGCCAGCAATGGCGGGCCGATTTCCGGCCTCCCGCGGGCGACGAACGGGCCGGGCTGACGCCTGAGCGGCGCGCCCTGGTGGCCATGTGCAACATGATTTTGAATTTGAACGAGTTTCTCTACATCGATTGACGAGACTAGAATGTGGGTGGCCTGATCGGCGGGCGGCGGTGGCTGCCCTGAAGATCAGCCAGGCGGAAGGCCACGGATGCGGAACGAGAATTCCAGGCGCGTCAAAACCCCAGGCGCGCCAGAATCCCAGGCGCAATTGAGGACAGGGACGAAATGTCGCACGAGAGTTTAGGTAGTTGTCGCGGAAGTCGCCGCCAGTTCGTGTGGGAGCTGGGAGCCGGTTTTGGGGGCGTTGCGCTCGCCTCGCTCTTGTCCGAAGATGGCTTCTTCGCCAAGCATGCCTACGGCGAACCGGCACCGCTGGACGGCTACGTCGACCCGCTCGCGCCCAAGATGCCCCACTTCGCTCCCAAGGCCAAACGCTGCATCTTTCTGTTCATCTACGGCGGCCCGTCGTCGATGGACACCTTCGACTACAAGCCCGAGTTGCAGAAGCGCGACGGCGAAGAGATCGACATCGAGTCGCGCCGTGGTGTGACGAAGAAGATGCGACTGTTGGCTTCCCAACGCAAATTCAAGCAACACGGCGAGTCGGGCCTGTGGTGCAGCGATGCCTTTCCCAATATCGCCAAGCACATGGACGAGCTCTGCCTGGTCAAGAGTCTCTACTGCGACTCCTTCGCCCACGGCACGGCGCTCTTGCAGATCAACAGCGGCGAGTTCATTCAGGGCTCGCCCACACTCGGCTCGTGGCTCGGCTACGGGCTCGGTACAGAGAACAAGGACCTGCCCGCGTATGTCGTGATGCTCGACCCGCGTGGCGGTCCCGTTTCCGGTCCGCCCAACTGGGGTGCCGGATACATGCCCGCGGTGTACCAGGGAACGTGCTTCAACTCGAAGGGCGATCCGATCCGCAATCTCTCGCCCCGCAGTGGCATGACGCGACAGATGCAGCGTGATCACATCGACACGCTGGCCGCGCTCAATGCCGAGCATCTCGCCGATCGGCCCGGCTACTCCGAGTTGCCGGCCCGCATCGCCAGCTACGAGCTTGCCTTCCAGCTGCAGCGAACGGCGCCCGAGGCGATGGACCTCGCTTCGGAGTCGCAGAAGACGCTCGAGGCCTACGGCCTGTTCGATCCTAAGGGCGCGCACAAGCTTTCGATCGGCCCGTCGCATTTCGGCCGCCAGTGTCTGATCGCCCGCCGCATGATCGAGCGTGGCACCCGCTACGTGCAGATCTACTCGGGCGGCGGCCACCAGCAGCAGAACTGGGACGCCCATCACGGCATGGAGGAGAACCTCGACATTCACACCTGCGAGATCGACAAGCCGATCGACGCCTTGCTGACGGACCTGAAGCAGCGGGGACTTCTGGAAGAGACGCTGGTGATCTGGGGCGGCGAGTTCGGCCGACAGCCGGTCAGTCAGGACAAGCTCAACGGCCGCGATCACAATCCGAAGGGCTTCATGTACTGGATGGCCGGGGGCGGCGTCAAAGGTGGCTACCAACACGGCGAGACCGACGAGTTCGGCGGCGAGGCGGTCGTCGATCGACACCATATTCGCGACCTTCACGCCACGATCCTGCACCTGATGGGCCTCGACCATCACAAGCTGACCTACTTCTACGGCGGGCTCGATCGCAAGCTGACCGGCGTCAAAGAGGCCGAGGTCATTCACGACATCATCGCCTGACGTACTCGCGTCACGCATTCGTCGTGTGCCGTACGGGTCGCTCATCGACCCTCCTTCTCTTTCCGTGTAGAATTGCGGCTCGCTCGACGGCGGTGCGGGCGAGTGTTCCACGGATTTGCACGGAGAACCGATCATGCTCGTTGGTGTCGGAGAATGGGGATTTCGCGAGATGCCGATGGAAGATCACTTCCGCATCGCGAAGAAGTTCGGCTTCAAGTACCTCGAGTTCGGCATCGGCGGTGGCCAGGTCGGTCGCCTGCCCGAGGAGCCGACGGCCAAGGACGTCGAGGACTTCGTCGCGTTGGGCCGCGAGTACAACATCGTTACGCCCTTCTGCTGCGTCGAAAACGACTACACGCTGCCCGATGCCGCGGCCCACGACGCCATGCTGGCCAAGACGCTCCAGAGCATGCGCACCGCCAAGGAGTGCGGAGCCACGCACATGCGGCTCTTCGCCGGTTTCACGCCGGCCGCCGAGATGACCGAAGAGATCTGGTCCCGTATGTTCGACGCCTTTCGCCAAAGCGAAGCGCTGTGCGAAGAACTCGACATGCTCATCGCCATCGAAACGCACGGCAAGATCGAGGACCTGGGCGGCGGGGCCCTCAAGCACATCCACACCGTGTCCACCGACATCGAGAGCCTCAAACGGCTCGTCGCCGAGCTGCCGCCGCGGGTGGGCTTCAACTACGATCCAGGCAATCTCAAGCCGCTGGCCGACGGCGACGCCTCGCTGCGGCTGGACCTCATCAACGATCGCATCAACTATTGTCATATGAAGGACTGGAAGCGCAACGGTGACGGGTGGACGGCCTGCGCGATCGGCGATGACGATCTCGACTACAAGCCGCTGCTCGACCGGATGACCTTCGATGGCGTTTACCAAATCGAGTACGAGCCGCTCCACGACGTCGAAGACGGCATCCAGCGGAGTCTCGACTATTTGAACAGGATCGTTTCCAACGTCGTGCTGACCGACTGAAGTTCCATCCATGCTCGAGTTGCTTGAGGCCCTTTGCGAATCGCTCCGCGGCGGTCGGCCGTTGGTCTACTGCCGGCTTGTCGAGACCCGCGGATCGACGCCGCAAAAAGCCGGCGCGGCGATGCTCGTCTACGAAGATGCCTCGCAGGTCGGTACGCTCGGCGGCGGCTGTGTCGAGGCGGAAGTGAAACGCCGCGCCCTGGCCTCGCTGCGACGCAAGCTGCCCGAGGTGGCCCGCTTCGATCTCGATCACGACTACGGCTGGGATGATGGGCTGATCTGCGGCGGGCGGATGCAGGTCGTCATCGATCCGCTCGTGCCAGAAGAAGCGGGCGAGGCCAGCCTGCCCGACTATTTTCGCCAGCTGCACGCGCTGATGACGCAGGGGCAAGGGGGCTGCGAGGCGATCGCCTTTGGCGTCGAAGCCGCCGCCTCCGACGGGGCCGCCCAACCGGTGGCCTACCTCTACAATCACGAAGGGAGCCTGTTGGCCACGCGCGGCCCGGCCCGCGACGACTTCGTTCCTCGGCTGACGGCCTTGCACGAGCGCCGCCGGCCCTATGTCGAAGAGGACGTTTCCTATCTGCCGATCTATCCCCGCTATCGCTTGCTGATCGTCGGTGCCGGACACGTCGGCAAACAGGTCGCCGAGTTGGCGGTCGATCTCGATTTCGACGTCAGCGTCGTTGACGATCGCGAGACGCTCGCCTCGGCCGAGCGATTTCCCGGCGGCATCGAGCGGCTCGTGGGACCGGTCGGAGAGCTGCTACCGGAATTCCATGTCACGCCGCAAACCTACTGCCTGATCGTGACCCGCGGGCACAGCCACGACCAGGAGGCCTTGTACCATTTGGTCGACCGCGGCGCCGCCTACGTCGGCATGATCGGCAGCCGCCGCAAGATTCGGCTGATCTTCGACGCGCTGGCGGCTGAGGGGATTGCCGTCGAAAAGCTGGCCGCCGTGCATGCCCCGGTCGGCATCGACATCGGCTCGCAGACCGTGCCGGAGATCGCCGTCAGTATCGCCGCGGAGTTGATCGCCCACCGCAACTGTGCCGGCGATGTGCCGGGCCGACCCACGGCGGTCGAGCCGAGCGCCGCAAGGGCCACGTCGTAGCGGGCCGTTGTGCTCGGATGACACGTTGGTCTTGCGCGCTGTTGCGTACTGTGATGGAGGACGCCCATGCGCAGCTTTGCCGTGATCCCCGCGGCCGGTCGTGGCGAGCGACTCGGTGGGGACAAGCTGCTGTTGCCCTACGGCGAGACGACGCTCTTCGAGCACGCGGTTGCCACCTGGCGGGCGAGTCGGGTCGATCAGATCGTGGTTGTCGCCCGCGCCGACGATCGGGCACTCTTGCCGCTGATCCGGCGGCTTCAAGTCCACGCCGTGCTCCCGTTGCACGCTCCGGTGGACATGAAGGCCTCGGTCCAGTTGGGTCTCGACTACCTGGTCGACGAAATGGCTGCGCAGGACGGCGATGTCTGGCTCCTGGCCCCGGCCGATCTACCGGGCATCACCGCCGAATTGATTGACCACCTGCTCGATGAATTTAGCGCGGACCATGCGCAGGCGCTGGTTCCGACGGTAGCCGGACGGCGCGGACACCCCGTGCTGTTGCCCTGGTCGTGGGCCGGCGCAGTCGCCACGTTGGGCGAAGACGAGGGGATCAACGCGCTACTGCGGCGCGACGGTGTCCGCGAAGTGCCTTGGCCCGATGCGGCAATTCTTCGCGACATCGATACGCCCGAGGATTATCGGCGAATTTCGGGTGATTCCTAGTGCAGGGTGATTCCTAGTGCGCCGCCAAGCGGTGCGCGAATTGTCGCGTCGCTGGGGCACGACTATATTAGCGATAGGCGAGTGCTCACATCGCACCCGCGCCGCCACCGCAGAATTCAAAAGCGTTTGCACGCTTCTTGCGCCTTGAAAGGAAGCTCGCCAATCCCTATGTCGATTCGCTATCGGACCGCCGCCTTGACCGTGTTCTCGTTGCTTTGTGCCGGCACCGTGCTGGCCGCCGACTATCGGGTCGAACCGCTCGACGAGGGCCCTCCCGCCGATGAGGTCTCGGAAGAGATCATGGCGGCGGTCGCTCCCACGGGCGTGAAGGTCATCCGCGGTACGAAACGCACCGTTTGCGACATCTGGCTCTGCAAGGAGTGGGCGGTCAAGCCCGACTTCACGGCCACTTCAGAGGTCCTCTACCCCTTTACGCCGGGCCAGCTCATCGGGCTGGTGCGATTCAAACGCAAGACGCCCGACTTCCGCGACCAGGAGCTCCTGCGCGGAGTCTACACGCTTCGCTACGGGCAACAGCCGGTCGACGGCAACCACGAGGGAACTTCGCCAACCCGCGACTTCTTGATGGTGATCAGTGCCGAGGTTGACCGCGCCGTCGAACCGGCGGACGCGGATACGCTGGAGGCCAACAGCAGCCATGCGGCCGGCAGCAACCACCCGGCGATCTTCTGTTTGCAGACGGCCGAGGGCGCCGACGAACTGCCCGCCCTGCGGGAGCATGAAGATCGCGAGTGGACGATCCTGCAAGTCGTCGGCCAGGCAGTGGCCGGCGATGCCCGCCGCGAGTTGCAGCTCGACCTGGTCGTCGTCGGCCAGGCGGCCGAATAGAGTTACCCACCATCGCGTGTTCCGAGCAAGCGTTCATGAGCACCATCGAACCGTATCGCGCCCACGACTCGTTCACCGCGCTCTGGCACCGCGGCGTGCGTTGGCTGGCCGTGTTGGTGGTCGTGGTGACCGCCCTCGAGTTGCTCTTCGGTGGCCGCGGGGCGGGCGAGATTGCGAGGCGCGAGGTGCCGGCGGCGGAAACGGCACCGCAAGACGCGGTCGACGAAGAAAGAGAGCGAACGGGAGCCAAGCCGGGCGACGAAGGCGCCGGCGTCGCAGGCGAGGGGGAAGTGCTGGGAGAGATAACCGAGCCGCTCTCAGAGAGCGAGTCGGACAGCTTGCTTGAAGGTCTGGTGGTCGCGGAACGAGCGAGCGACGGCGACGCAGAGTCCGCTTCCGACGACGACGGTTGGCAGCCGGTCGCGATCGCGCTCGACGCGGAGGAGCCAAAGGCAGGAGCCGAGCCAGACATGCCGGCAGCGGCGGACGTCGCGGCGGTCGAGCCTGCAGAGCCGTCGACAACGGCGACTTCGAAGGATCCGACGCCGCAGGCCGATGAAGCGCCTAAGGAATCGCCTGAGCAGTCACCGCCTGTTGAAACCCCCGGTGAATCGCCTGCCGAGCCGGATGGCTCGGTTGTTCCCGCCGCCAAGCTGACGCCCGCCCAAAAGTTCTCGACGATTACGCTGCGGGGTCGGATCGTCTGGCTCAACGACGCCCTCTTGCGCCGATTCGCGATTGCCACGGCGGCCGATGCCCGTGAGCAAATGCTGGCACTCGAGACGGACGAAGGCGAGATTCATCCCGTCGTCGAGGATACGCGCGGTCATGCCTTTCGTCTCGACCCGCGGCTGCGGGAGCGACCCGTCGAGGTGCTGGCCCGACGGCACGAAGGCTCCCCACTCATTCAGGTGATTCGTCTCTACGCGCTCCGGGAAGACGGCCGCTACGAGCTTGACTACTGGTGTGACATCTGCGCGATTCAGATGTTTCAGCACGGCGTCTGCGATTGCTGTCAAGGGGACAATCGCTTGCGCGAACGTCAGGTCAACGCGGACGGCAAGCCGATCGATGCGGTGTCGGCGTCTTCCGACAAGTAGTCGCTGTTCCGTTTTCTCACGACACCGCCACCTCCCGTTGTGGTATCGTCCGCGGCGATTGCTTGTATGGCCCGAGCGACCCCTTATAATTTAGCCGTTCGCAGATCGCCGCGGTCCGCGCGTTGCGCGCGACACTTGCCCAAGGCGCGGCCTTTCCAGGAAGAAAGTCATGAAGCAGTCGACGAGTGCGTCGCCGCCGGCCTCCGGCTTCACGCGACGCAAGTTTCTCCAGGGCAGCGGCGCTGCCGCGGCGGCCACCGTCTTGGCCACCACCGGTGGCGAAGCACTGGCCGATCATCACGGCGATGAAGTGATCGCCGGTGAAACCACGATCACGCTCCACGTCAACGGCCAGAACCGCCAGGCCGTCGTCGAGCCGCGCACGACGTTGTTGGAAGTCCTCCGTTACCAGTTCGAGCTGACCGGGGCCAAACCGGTTTCGGCCGACGGATCGAGCGGAGCCAGCACGGTGCTGATCGACGGCAAGCCGATGATGGCCTCGACGCTGTTGGCACTTTCCGTGCGCGACAAGAAGATCGAGACCGTCGAGAGCGTGTCGCAACGCAATTCGGGGGCGGTCCCGGCCGCCTTTGTCGAATACGACGCCCAGCAGTGCGGTTTCTGCACGCCCGGTTTCGTCGTCGCCGTGCGGGCCTTTCTCGACAAGAATCCCAACGCGTCGGAAGCGGAGATTCGTGCCGGGCTCAACGGCAACGTCTGCCGCTGTGGTACCTACGCGAACGTGCTCCAGGCGGTCATCGCCCTGGTGAAAGGAGGCCCGCGTGGCTAACGTCCAATATCAATGGCCGAGTGCCTCCGCAGCCCAGCTGTTGGGCACGCGTCAGCGCCGCCTCGACGGAGCGGACAAGTCGACCGGAGCCGCCAAGTACACCTACGACGTCAATCTGCCGAAGCAGTTGATCGTCAAGGCACTCGATTGTCCGCACGCCCATTGTCGGATCAAATCGATCGACACCAGCGCCGCCCGTCGCGTGCCGGGCGTGGTCCACGTACATGTGATCAAGACCCCCAAGAAGGATGCGGACGGCAATACGGTCTTGCCTGAAGTGCTCTTCCAGGGCGAATTGCTCGTGGCGGTGGCGGCCGAGACCGAAGGCGCGGCGGCCGAAGGCGTGGGCAAACTCAAGGTCGAGTACGAAGTGCTCGAGCCGTTTGTCAGCGAAGAAGAACTTGACGCCGCCGTGCAGGCCCAGCGGGCCAAGGAAGGTCGCCCGCGCGTCTCCATCCAGGCCGAGCCGGACGACGACGTCGAGGACGAAGAACAATTCGAGAACGACGAGATCGAACGTCTCTTCCGCGAGGCGAAGTATGTCGTCGAAGGCTACTACGGCATCGATGCGATTACGCACTGCTGCCTGGAACCGCACGGCACGACGCTGCACTGGCAGGACGGCCGCCTGGTGGCCTACCTCTCCACGCAGAATGTCTCGGGCTGCGACGACGGCTTTGCAGCCGCGCTGGACATGACGGCCGACGACGTCGACGTCCATTGCGAGTACATCGGCGGCGGGTTTGGCAGTAAGTTTCGCCCCGACTACTGGGGTATCGCCGCGGCCGAGATTTCCAAGAAGACCGGCCGTCCGGTCAAATTCATGCTGGAGCGCGATCAGGAGTTGATGATTGCCGGCAACCGGCCCTCGGGCTATCTGAACGTCAAGCTGGGTGCCGACGAGAAGGGCGTCGTCCAGATATGGGATTCGGCGCAGTGGGGAACCTCCGGCGTTACCGGAGGCGGGGTGGCCGACAAGTGGATTCCGTACGTCTACGAGCCGCCCAACTATCGTCGTCGCAGCACGTTCATCACCACGAACACCGATCAGTCGCGTGCCTGGCGAGCCCCCAATCATCCGCAGGCCTGTGCGATGTCGCAGACCGCCTACGATGACTTGGCCGCCAAGATGGGCGCCAACAGCTACGACATCTTCGAGCGAAACCTGAAACACATCAGCAGCCGACAGAAGGCCGAAGTCTACGCCGAAGAGATGAAGATCGGCGCGCGGTTGATGGACTGGCAGGCCAAGTGGCATCCGCACGGCAAGGGCCCGCGCCGCGGCTCCGTGGTCGACGGTCTTGGCATGGCGATTCACATGTGGGGCGGCGGCGCCAATGCGTCGACGTGCCAGGTGAAGATTCATCCCGACGGCGGGGTCGAGTCGTACTGCGGCACGCAGGATCTCGGCACCGGGACGCGGACGATCTGCGCGATGGTGCTGGCCGAGACGTTCGGCCTGCCGATCTCAGCCGTGAACGCCAACATCGGCACATCCAAGTTTCCCTTCAGCGGAGCCTCGGGCGGCAGCACCACCGTCGGTGCGGTTGCCGAATCGCATCGCCGTGCCGGCCAGGACGCGCTGGCGCAACTGTGCGAGAAGGTCGGCGAAAAGCTGGGCGTGAAGCCTGCTTCGCTCGTGGCCGCCGCCGGACGGATTCACGTTGCGGGCAAGCCGGACGAGGGACTTTCCTGGCGCGAGGCGTGCAGCCTGCTGGGGATGCGCCCGCTTGAGGTCACGGCCACGTTCAAACGCGGCCAAAAGACGCCTCTTTCCGACGAAGGCGTCGGTGGCGTGCAAATGGCGCACGTCGAAGTCGACACCGCCACCGGCCAGGTCCGCGTCAAGAAGATCGTCGCCGTGCAGGACATGGGCCTGGTGCTCAACCCGCAGACGGCCGAAAGTCAGATCTACGGCGGCGTGATTATGGGCATTGCCTATTCGCTGTTCGAGCAGCGGATCATGGACCCGAAGACGGGCGCATTTCTCAACAGCAACCTGGCCAACTATCGACTGCCGCGTCTGGGCGACGTGGGCGAGATTGTCGTGGAGATTTATGAACCGCCCGACCAACGCGAGCGGGGCGTGATTGGCCTCGGCGAACCGCCGGTCATCAGCGGCGGGGCGGCGATTTCCAACGCCGTTTGCAACGCGACGGGAGTGCGAGTTCCCGTCTTGCCGATGACGCCCGATCGTGTGCTCGCGGCGATCAAGAGCCAAGGGAGGGCCTCGTCATGAACAACTTTGCCTATGCCCAACCACGTCGTCTCGAGTCGCTATTGGCCCTGCTCTCGCCGACCCCCGGCGAAACGGAGGTGCTGGCCGGCGGTACCGATCTGGTCGGCCTCTTGAGAGAGCGCGTGCTGACTCCCGAGCGGGTCGTCAACGTCTGCGATGTCGAAGAGCTTCAAGGCGTGCACGAGGTGCCCGAAGGGGGCGCGCTTGCGCTGGGGGCGGCGATGCGACTCGACGAGTTGCACGAGCATTCGTTGCTCGAGTCGTACACCGCGCTGCATCAGGCGATCTGCGGACTGCGGAGCCTCCAGTACCAGGCCCAGAGCACGCTGGGCGGCGAACTGTGCCGGCGGCCGCGTTGTTGGTACTTTCGCGCCGGTCACGGCTTGTTGGCCGACGGGGGCCGACTGATTCGCGAGGGAGACAACCGCTACCACGCCATCTTCGACAACGCCGGTCCAGCCAAGTTTGTCAGCGCGTCGCGATTGGCTCCCGCCCTGATCGCACTCGATGCCCGGGCGGTTTTGGTCGGTCCTGAGCCAGAGTACCTCAGCGTGGTCCCGCTCGAGGAGCTTTATCAAACCCCGATCGACGAATCGCAACGGGAGACGATTCTGCAGCCGAATCAGGTCCTGGCCCAGATTCTGCTGCCACAAGCAGACGCCAGCGCAGCTGTGGCGAGCGCCGCCTATGAGGTTCGCCATGGCGAAGGGCCCGACGATCCGCTCGCGGCGGCCGCCGCGTCGCTGCGGATCGAAAGCGGCGTCGTGCGTCAGGCGAAGCTGGTGCTGGGACAGGTTGCCCCGACGCCACGTGTGGCTGACACGGCGAGCCGGCTGCTGGTGGGCCACGCGGTTGATCAACTGCGGGCCGAAGCGGCGGGCCGCGCCGCCGTCGCCGATGCCACGCCCCTGTCGCGAAACGAGTACAAAGTTCAACTGGCCGAGGTGGCCGCGACCCGCGCGATCTTGAAGGCGGCGGGCCTTGCCACGGGAGGATTCGACGAATGAGCGAGCTGAAGCTTTACGAAGAACGGGGCGCAGTCGACCAACCCGCCTGCGTGCATCTGCGCAGCAAGGCGATGTGCGTGACCGGCGATATGAATCCGACCGACATCGACGAAGCCTGCGACAACCACTGTTGGTGCAACAAGACGCAGCACGTCTTCGGACCGGACGACTCGCTGGTGGGCCGCAGCAAGTGCGTGCCGGGCCGCGATTGCTATTGCGAGACGCGTTAGCGGGCGCGCCCTTACGAGATCTGGAAGACCCGCTCGAGTTCCCGGTCTTCCAGATAGACGCCGTGTCCCCGCGGACAACGATCGACCAGCAGGTTTAGCGGGTTGAACAGGGCGTACTCGATCATCACCTCCCCGCAATCGGGACAGGCGTGACGTGAGGGCCGCATCGCCTTCTGCGTTTGGGGAACTTCGCTGTCGACCTCCGAGATCAGCTTCAGTTCGCCTGGGTCGAACCAGATGCCGCGACAGCGCGCACAGCAGTCGAGCTGCACACCGCGGAGGCGGACCAGCACGAAGGGGCGCCCGCACTCGGGGCAGTCGCGCGCCGCATGCGGAGGATCGTCGGCCTCGATTTGCGCCGTCAAGTCGTCGAGCAGCGCCCGCTCATCGGCGTCGAGATGGTCGTCGGCGAGCCAACTCAGCCGCTGATGCCGGTCCATCCGCTCGGAGCGGGCGCGGGCCTCGTCGCGCCAGCGCTGCTGCGAGGACTTTGAATTGGCGATCGCCATGAAGGTCAGGCCGAAGAACATGCGCGTAGCTTACTCGGAGCCTGCCGGTGCCCCAAGATCAGTCGCCTGCGAACAGTTGTTTTGATCGGCGCGCTCCCCGCGCGGGTCGACGGTTCGTCTACTGGGTCACTGCCGGGCGCGCTATAATGATCCGCCAGCCCACCTTCCGTCGCCCTTTGCGCCCCGCGGCAGCATGCTCGATCTGCTCCTCACGCTCACGCAAACCGCCCATCTGTTGGCCATGAATCTCGCCATGGCGGGGCCGCTCTACTGCATTTGGCTCTGCCGCCGCGCGACGCGTCACAACGACACGGTTGCCGATGAGCTCGGGCACCGGCTGGCCCAGCGAAGTTGGCAGGCGCTACTCGCGGGGATCGTGTTGGGACTCGTTATCGCGGGAATTCTGCACATTCCAGGCGAGGAGTGGTTCGAAGAGCTCTTGCAGCTACCTCACGGCAGGATCTTCTGGGGCGGCATGGAACTGCTCTTTTCCTTGGTGCTGATGCTTCTCTACGCAGCCCTTTGGAAGCGGATGGCCCGCCGCCCGTGGGTCCTGCATCTGCTGGCGTTCTTGGTGGCCACGAATCTGATCTACCACTTTCCCACGCTGTTCGTGATCTTTGCCAAGCTGCGAAATGCCGGAGCGCTGGCCGAGCCGGTTTCGCGCGAGACCTTTCGTGGATTGCTGCTCGACGCCGAGGTCGTTTCGCGTTCGGTGCATTACATCCTGGCCGCGATTGCCGTCACCGGCGCGGTCGTCATGGGCATGGCCGCACGGCGAATTGAAGGCGAAGGCGACGAAGCGGAGCAAGCGTCGGCAGGGCAGATTGTTGCGGGGGCCGCGCGGGTCGCGTTGGCCATCACCGTGATTCAGCTGCCGGTGGGGGTATGGGTGCTGCTGCAGCTGCCCATCGCCGAGCGCGAAGAGGTGATGGGGCAGGACCTCTGGGCGGGCGGATTGCTCCTGTCCGGAGTGCTTGCGGCGGTACTGTTGCTGCACAACCTGGCCGCCGTCTCCTTTGGCGAGACGGAGCGGGGCAAGATTCGCGCGTCGATCGCGTGGATGCTGGTGACCGTGCTGTTGATGACCGGTATGCTGGTGCGCCTCCGCGAGCCGGGGCCGCTGCGCGAGAGCGCTGAGGAAGAACTCGGCCACGCCCTCGCGCGGTGCGTTTGCGTACGTGCGGGCGCGGCCGGCAGCGATCAGGCAGGCATTTACGAGAGAGACGACCAGGAGGGGCACGGATGACCCCAGTGACGATCACCGCAGCGGCGACCGGCGCGACGGCTGAGATTTTGCCCGAGTTGGGCTTCAACTGCTACAGCTTTCGTGTGCAGCGAGGCGGCGAGCCGATCGAGTTGCTCTGGGCGGCCGAGGGCTTTCGCGAAGGAGGGGAAAGACCTTCCGGCAGCGGGATTCCAATTCTGTTTCCCTTTCCCGGCCGCATCGGACAGGGCCGCTTTCGCTACGGCGGCCGTGAATACTCGTTGGAAGTCGAAGAAGGTCGCGAGCATGCCCTGCACGGCTTTGCTTACACACGTCCCTGGCGCGTGTTGGAGCGGGCGTCCGACCGAGTGACGGCCCAGTTCACCGCCTCGATCGATGATCCGACGATTCTCGACCGCTGGCCGGCCGACTTTCAAATCACGGCAAGCTACCGGATCGAGCAGGAAGAGCTGGTGCTCGACATCAAGCTGGAAAACCCGGGGCAGACGTCGTGTCCTTGGGGGCTCGGGCTGCACCCTTACTTCCGCGTGCCGATCGACTCGGCCGCCGGCGACGGGCGAGCCGGCCGGGCCGCCGAGTGCCAACTGCAGGTGCCGGTGGCGAAAGCGTGGGAGCTCGACGCGATGCTTCCTACCGGCAAGATTCTTGCGGCCACCGAGATCGAGGGGATGCGCGGCGAGGACCTGCGGACCGGCGTGACGCTGGGCGATCGACATCTGGACGACGTGTTTACCGGGGTCGAATTTGTCGATGGCGTGGCGACCAGCCGCCTGCGCGATCCGCAGAGCGGTCATGCGATCGCCGTCCGTTTCGACGACACGTTCCGCGAGTGCGTGCTCTATACGCCGGACACCCGCGAAGCGGTCTGTATCGAGCCGTACACCTGTGTTCCGGACGCCTACGCCTTGGCGGAGCGAGGCATCGAGACGGAGTCTATCGGTACCGGGCTGCGGCTGCTTGAGCCTGGGCAGAGCGTCGAGGCCTGGATGCGCGTCGGCCTCGCCTGATGGGGTGAGCGGATTGGCAAGGCAGGTGGCGACTGCTGGAATTGCCGCGGAAGCGGGACCACGATCGGGGCGACGCAGAAACGCGCATCAGTCCGACTTCGCCCACGCGGCCAGCGGCGTCTCGTCCGTCGCAAACACCGGACGACCGCGCACGAGGGTGGCGACGACCTCGGTATCCGCCCTGAGCAGCATGTCGTAGGCATCGTCCGTCGCGCCCTCAGGGAGCGCGATCATGGCCAGATTGGCGACCTTGCCCGGCGTCAAACTGCCCGCTTTCGCTTCCCGACCGAGCGCCCGGGCCCCGGCGAGCGTCCCCAATTCCAGGATGCGAGCGAGCGGAACTTCGGGGTGCTGACGCGCCACGTGCCGCATCTCGGCTAGCAGGCTCAGGTCGGGATTGCTGCCGCGACCGTCCGTTCCCAACGCGACGCTGACGCCGGCATTCAGCATCTCTACGAGCGGATACGGCTCGTGGCCGAAGTAAGCGTGAGTACGAGGGCAATAGACGACCGCCGTCGTTGACGCTCGCTCCGCCAGTGCCGCCATCTCGTCGGGGGCCAGGTAGTTGCCGTGCACGAACAGCGTGTTCGACAATCCGCCGAGTTGTTCGATCACCTCGAGCGGCCGCCGAGATGCGGCAAACGGGCTGGGTAACTCCAGTTCGTCAAACAGATCGGCCAGTGGTCCTGTGCCATGCGCAAGCCACTCCAGTTCCTCGCGCGATTCAGCCAGGTGGATCGCCACCGGAAAGGGGCTACGGGCATGGAGCCGCACGACGGCTTCGCAGAGCTGCGGATGGGCGGAGTAGGGGGCGTGCGGACTGAGTCCGGCGGACCAGGTCTTCGAGACTTCGCCTTCGGCCAAGTGAGGCCCCGCGGTGAGCATACACTCGGCGATCCGCAGCGGCTCGGACGTGGGGGCGATCAGCTCGCGAAACACGGTGACGTCGAGCGGCAGATCAAGCGGCCCCCTGCTTGGTCCGGTGCCACCGATTTCGCCGTTACGTCGCCAATTCACCGTGGCAATTTCGCCCAGCGCCGTGGTGCCGTGGCGGACCGCTTCGGCAAGACCACGGGCGAGTGCGTCCTGGGTCGAGACTGCGCCGTCCGGATCGTTCGCGACCCGCTGACGCCACGCGAGAACCTCGCGAATCCACGCGGGCAGCGGCATTCCGGCTTCGCCCAGGCGTTCCTCCAGCGCCGAAAATTCCAAGTGCACATGGGCGTTCACGAGTCCCGGCAGGATTGCCACGGAACCGAGATCGACGATCTCCGCGTCGGCCGGGGGAGTCGCGGTGACGGCCTCGATCTGCTCACCGCGCATCACCACGCAGGCGTTCTGCAGGGGCGGCGCCGCGACCGGCACGACATAGCGAGCCCGTAGCGCGACCTTCTGCGATGCGGCATTCATGCAGCGGATTGCCTAAGCAAGCTGGTGCGCGTTCTCGCGCTGAATCGCTTCGACAAGATCTTCTTCTCGCGTGCGGCGATAGGGCAGACGCTGCAGGTAGAAGAACAACAGCGCTCCGAGGGCGACGCTGGCGAGCAAGATCGGCACGTAGAGGGCCGGTTCGCCGCGTACCTCTTCGACGTAGTGTCGCAGCGGGAGTTGGTTGGTGAACAGCAGATACTGGCTGGCATTGAAGACAAAGTGGAAGGTCATGCAGGGCCAGATGCTGCCCGTCTGAATCGCCAGGTAACCCAGGATCAGGCCCAGCAGCAGCGCATTGATCTCCTGATAGACGATGCTATGGGCGAGGGCAAAGAAGATGCTCGAGAGGGCAATCGCCCGCCACTTGTGACCGGTATGCCGAAAGCCCGAGAGGATGAAGCCGCGAAAAGCCAGCTCCTCGAACACCGCTGGCATCAAGGCGATGACACCGAGGGCGGCCAACACGTTAGGGGCGCTGTCGAACAGCTTCGCCAGTTGTTCCAGCTGGGCGGTCGCCTCGGTCATTGGCAACACGACCTGCAAACCCTCGAGCAACAGTCGCGAGAGGGGAATCGCGGCCAGGGCGAGCAGCGCCGCCACGGGGATCGTCAGCAGCTTGGTTGGCGGCCCCAACTGCAACGTGCGGCGCGGGCTGCGAGTCAGCATGATCGAGAACAGCAGCGCCGGCAGGGCGACGCCGACGACGATCGAGATGAACGCCGACTTGAACAGGTCCGCAAACGTCCCGCGCGCCAGCAATTCCTCGAACGACTTGGCCAGGAAGACGCTCAGGAAGAAGCTCACGATCAAGATGACCAGGCCGCAGAGCAAGGCCTGCGCCGCGGAAGGCGTATCCTGACGGTCGCGGGCCAGGTGTCGCAGCCAGGTGCCGAGGGTCCACCGCTCGCCCTCGCGGAAGAGCACCGATTCGCTATTGAACTGCTCGACCGCCCAGCGGATCGACCACCAGCAGCAGAAGAACGTGACCACCGCGACGATGATCGCGTACGGCCAGAGTTCAAAGAATGTTCCTTCCAACAGCGATCGCATCACGAGCACGATGCCGGAAATGGGAACCAGGCTGAAGGCGAAGTTCAATTCGACTTGCGGCGCCATCGGCAACAAGGTCAGCGGCAGGGCCACGAGCATCACCGGAGCCAGGTAATGCTGGCCCTCCTTGGTGCTCTTGGCCAAGGCGGCGAGTGCCAGACAGACGGCACTGACCAACACGGACACCGGCACGATCAACAGCAGCGACCAGGCGAAGGCGGCCAGCGGCGGCGGTCCGACGTTGGCGACCTTGGCCAGGTCTTCGATCTGCGAGAGAACGATCGCCCCCGTGCCGAACATCACGGTCAGGTTGAGCATCGCCGTGGCGATACTGAACATCATCACCGTGAACAGCTTGCCCATCACGATTTCGCTGCGACGCGCCGGGCTGCTCAGTAGCGTCTCCAGCGTGCCACGTTCCTTCTCGCCAGCGCAGAGATCGACCGCGGGATAGAAGGCCCCTGTGACGGCCCAGATCATCAGCACGAAGGGCAGGATCTTGGACCACAGCGAGGTATTGATCCGCCTCTCGGAGCCTTCGCCGCGGTAAACGATGGGGTCCGCTTCACGCACCAATTCGTCCAGTTCCCGCTGTTCCGCGGCCGAATCTTTGGTCGCCCGGTCGTGCTTCTTGACGACATGCTTGAGCAGGCCGGCCGTCATCGACTCGGCATCGGTCCGCATCGGCGAGACGATCTTAGGCTCTGGAAGCGGGGGTGCCGATTGGCCGGCGTCACGTCGCTCGGCAAGCTCGACGGCGTAGTTCGTGAACTTCTGCGCAACCCCCGGCGGATAGTAGAGAACGGCGTGACAGTCCTCCTCTTCCATCACCATCAGCAACTGATTCTTGAATTCCGTCAGCACGTCCGGCCGCGGGCCGTCGGGGCTTACGAACTCATCGCGGTACTTCCTGAAGAAGGGAAGCGATTCGAGCTCCCGGAATTTCACCCGCACGACCTGCTCGGTCAGGTTCGAAGAGAAGGTCTCGCCTTCGAAGAGCCCCGGGATCTCTTTCACCGACTCTTCGCCGACGATGAGCACGCGGCTCTCGTGCTTCTTGAGAAACTGGGCGATCTGAAAGAAACTCACGCCCAGCAGCGGATAGAACAGGATCGGCAACACCGCGATCATGAACAGCGTGCGCCGATCGCGAAGCTGGTCGCGCATTTCGCGGAGAAAGATCAGGCGTACGTTCGGCCAGCTCATGTCTTACGGATCGTGGTGTCTTGTTCTCTTGGCTTGTCGTGTAGTTGTGCGATGGGGCCTCGGGCGTCGGCTCGGCTCAGACGGCCGAGGCGTCCTGTATCTCCACGGGCGGCTGACTCGAAATCAGATCGAAGAAGATGTCTTCTAGATCGTGCTGATGATACTTATCGCGTAGCTCGTCGACGGTGCCGTGGGCAAAGACGCGTCCGTGATGGATGATCGCCACACGATCGCAGAGCTTCTCCGCCTCGCGCATGATGTGCGTGGAGTAGATGATCGACTTGCCGTGGTCGCGCAACTCCGCGACGGCGTCGATCATCGTGCGTGCGACCAGGACGTCCAGCCCGACGGTCGCTTCATCGAGAATCACCACCGGCGGATCGTGGACAATCGCGCGGGCGATCGAGACCTTTTGCTTCATGCCGGTCGACATCTTGGCGCCCAGGCGATCGCGAAACTCGTTCATCTGAAAGCGGTCGAAGATGCTCTCCATCCGCGCGCGCAGTTCTTCGTCACCGATTCCGAACAGGCGGCCGAAGTACTCGACCATCTCCCAGGCGGTCATGCGGTCGTAGACGGCGGTGTTCGCCGAGACAAAGCCGATCTGATGGCGGACCTGTTCCGCCTGGGTGACGACGTCGTAACCGTTGACGGTGGCGGTGCCGGAAGTTGGTTGCAGCACCGTGCTGAGAATTCGCAAGGCGGTCGTCTTGCCGGCGCCGTTGGGACCGAGCAACCCGAAGATCTGACCTTCCATGGCGTGGAAGCTGACGCCGTCGAGCGCGACGATACGACCGCGCTCCAAGTCGGTGTAGTACTTCGTGAGGTCGCGGACGTGAATCATCGCCAAAGGTCCGTGCTCGTCTCGCCGCCGGGAGGGCGTGGGGAATCCGTCGGGAACGAGTCCCGCCGTTGATTCCGCCGAAACCGATGTTGGGCCACGGACAAAGGGAAGGCCGAACCGGGCGTGCCGAGAAGGACCGACGCTTTCTTCCCCCGAAGCCAGGCCAGCGGCGCCCCCGCTGCTGGCCTTAAATACTATACCACAGCTTAGCTTACGGCCAGCGGTTCGGACGCGGTTTCGGGTTCGTCGATCAGTTCGTAGAAGACATTCCGCTGACGGGGGATGTACCCCAAATCGCGAATGGACTGGCGTATCTGGTCCAGCGACAAATGGTGCACGGTGCCGGCCTCGGCCACGACGTTCTCTTCGATCATCAGGCTGCCCATGTCGTTGGCACCGTAAAGCATGGCGATTTGCCCGATTTTCTGCCCCTGCGTGACCCAACTCGACTGAATGTTGACGAAGTTGTTGAGGTACAAGCGGCTGACCGCCTGCGTGCGCAGGTATTCGAACGCCCCGCTCGGCGCGATGTCGGCCATGTCGGTGTTATCGGGCTGAAACGTCCAGCAGATAAAGGCGGTAAAACCGCCCGTCTCGTCCTGCAGCTGGCGCAATCGTTCCAGGTGCTCCACACGCTCCTCGAGCGTCTCGACGTGGCCGAACATCATGGTGGCCGTGCTGCGTCCGCCCATCTGGTGCCAGACCCGCATTACGTTCAGCCAGTCGTCGGTCAGGCACTTACCGCGGGTGATTTCCTTGCGCACGCGATCGACGAGGATCTCCGCCCCGCCGCCCGGCAGGCTGCCCAAGCCAGCCGCCTTCAACCGCGTGAGAATCTCTTCCAGCGGCAGCTTGGCGACCTTGGTGAGCGCGTGGATTTCGGGAGGACTGAAGCCGTGGACATTGACCTGGGGAAAGTGGTACTTGATGTCGGCCAGCAGTTGCTCGTACCAGGTGATCGGCAGCCCGGGATGCATGCCGCCCTGGAGAAGGATTTGATCGCCGCCGAGTTCCACCGTTTCGCGGATCTTTTCCAGCAGCGTGTCGCGCTCGAGGATATAGCCTTCAGGATCTTTGGGACTGCGGAAGAAGGCGCAGAAGTCGCACACCGCACTACAGATGTTCGTATAGTTGACGTTGCGATCGATGTTGTAGGTGCGAAAACTTTCCGGGTGGAGTCGCCGCGTGACCTCGTCGGCGGCGCGTCCCAGCGCGGCCAGGTCGCGGCACTGCATCAACTGCAGCCCTTCGGTGGGCGTCAGCCGTTCGCCAGCGACCGCCTTATCCAGCAGGGTGGAGATGGGCGAATTCAAGGTCGACTCCCGCGGGGGCCATCCCCAGCCGACAGGCGTGGCGGTAGAAGAGCTCGAGCCCTTGCCGCTCGGCCTCGCCGAGGAAGAAGTGCAAGTTGTGTTTCAGATAGTCGTAACACTGGGGGATGGTGAGACCAAGTGGGGCCGCCTCCCGCTCGGCAATGGCCGTTAGATTGGCCAGGCCGGCGTCCCGCATCATTCCCAGGGCCTGATCGATCGACTCGTCCTGGAAGCCGGGTCGCGCCGTCCACATGGCGAAGACAAACGGCAGCGACGACCACTCGGTCCAGCGATCGCCCAGGTCCCAGACTTCGCGAAACGGTCCGCGGGGCGAGTGAATCGCTCGATCGCCAATCAGAAGCACTGCGTCGGCCGCCGCGTCGTCGAGATCGGCCCCGATTGGCAAGCCTTCGAGCTGAGGCCGAACTCCGTACTTCTCCTGCAGCAGGATCTGCACCAGAGCGGCGCTGGTTCGCGAGCCCTCGTCGAGGGCGAGAGTTTGAATGCGATCGACCGGCACGCGGCTGAAGAGCTTCACGCTCAAGACCGGCCCGCGACACCCGATGCAGGCGTCGGAGACGATGCGATAGGTGGGGTCCTGAAAGGCCTCGATCGAGGGGATCAAGGCGACGTCGAGCGTGCCGCTGGCCAGCCCGTCGGCCAGGCGACTTGGCAGGGCCAGCGTCAGCTCGGCCTCGGGCAAGAACTCCTGGAAACCGTGGATTAACGGTTTGGTGTTCAGATAACTGACGGCACCGATCCGCAGTTTCGGCGTTTTCCGCTCAGGAGCTGCCATCTCAACGGGTTTGACCGCCCCGGTGGCGGCCGCTTGATCGACATAACTTGAAATTTAGGCGAATTGTAGAGCCAACGCCCCAGGGTCGAAAGAGGGAATCGGTTGACCTACCCGCCTCCCTAGCGACAACCGCAGTCGGCGGAGGGGACTAACCGCTGAGCGTGCCGCGGCGGAGTAAAGAAGCCGATCGATACGTCCACCCGCTGCCGCACGCACGCGGGGACGATCCCGCGAAGTTTCGTCTTGCGTCGATTGCCACTTCGACCGATCATTGCGGACCGGGGGCGACGGCGCGTCCACCGAAGACGAAGGGTTCACCGCGAACCTCGTGGCCCCGGTGGAGGCCCGCACGGCGGCCCGAACCCCTATTCCCGCATGGAGGCACTTGCCATGAGGCTGAATTTCCTGCGACGATCGACGACTTGGCTGATCCTGGCGATCTTGCTCGCGGGGTGCAGCGCGGAGAGCGAGCCGCTGCCCAGTGCGGCCATCGGCAAGGGCACTTCGGGCTCCACCGCTCCTGCCGCCCAGCGCCAGGCGGTGGAATTCGTCAACGACTATCCCGTCGTCGCGATCACGACCAATTACGGGGTAATCACCGTCAAGCTCGATGCCCTCAAGGCGCCGGTCACCGTGAACAATTTCCTCTGGTCGGCAACGCATGGCGACTACGACGGAACGGTCTTTCATCAAGTGCAGCGCGATTACGTGGCGGTGGCCGGCGAATACGACGCCAGGCTGACACGACGTGCCGTGACCAACACCATTCGCAACGAGGCCGATAACGGCCTGGCGAACGTCAAGGGCACGATCGCCATGACTCGCGATCCGAACGTCATCGACAGTTCGACCGGGCCCTTCTTTCTGAATCTCGTCGACAATCCGCATCTCGATCACCAAAGTGCGGACAGCGCCGCCGAGTTCGGCTACTGCGTGTTTGGCTCTGTGGTCGAAGGGATGGACGTCGTCGAGCAAATCGCCGCGGCCGACGTGGCCGCGCGCGGCGATCTTGAGCACGTACCGGTCAAGGCCGTGGTGATTGAGAAGATGAAGCGAATTCGCTAGAGCGTGTTTAGGATAGGTGGCGCGTCGTTGGCGCCGGCGAGGCAAGTTTGGCCACCAGACCGAAGCAGACGAATTGGTAGATTCGTCGATGCAGGTCGACGTCGCCAAGCACAGCCGTAGCTAGCCAAGTCGCTAGAGATAAACGAGACGCGCTCTAGCGCTGGCCGCGCTCCGCATTGCCGGAGGTGCTCGTCTCGTTCTGGCCTGTCTCGTTCTGGGCCGCGACGGCCAGTTGATACTCTCGTTCGAGCCGTTTGAGCAGGTCGTCTCGAGAATAGATTCGCCCCGTGCGCGCGTCAAAATCCGCTCCGCGAGGAACGCGGGAAAGCTGCTTGGCCAGATTCTTGCCACCTTCGCTGGTCGTCAGATAGCGAATCAGTTCATCGCCGCCTACGTCGTGCACCAGATCGTGCACCAGTTGTCGGCCCCGTGCCAAGCCGCTGAGTCGGTGCAGCCGGTCGTAGGCCATGGGATAGCTGGCCACACGCTGCATGAACTTCCGCCCGTCGTCGCTCCGCAGTTGACGAACGAGATAGTCGGTGTCGGGCAAGACCGAACGAAGGATGTTCCGAGAGGCGCGGACGTTCCACCCGGCCAGGCGAATGGTCTCCAGCAGCGGTCGGACCTCGCTGCGGCTGATGATGTCGCCCGAGCGGTAGTCCGGCATCGCCGCAAAGTGGTGCAGCACGATCTCGCGCACCAGGGCGAAGGCGGGCAGCTCTTGCTCTTCGCTCGGGTTGGACCTAGCGGCCTCGTCGGCGTGGGCGACCGCCGTTGCCAGGCAGGCCATCAACCACAAGGCCAGACGGGCGGCGAGCGAACCGGTCGATCGCGGTGATTTCCGGAGCAGGAACATCTTCATTTCCTTCGTTGAGCAGACCCTCGCGGTCGCACCCCTGCGGGCGGCCCCGGGCGGGGCCCTTCGGGACCGGAGCATCTCTACTGAGTATCGGGCGTGACGGGCGACATGGCCCCAGTTCAAATATAGATTCCGGTTCGCTGGGCCGATTTCGAGCCCCCGAATGGCCCGATTCACATCTCCTCGTATTCCTCGTAAGTGCTTTTCTCAAAAGCAATTGGGCGGCCGGGGTCGACGAAAATCGGGCCCTTCTGATTGATTTTGGCGGCCCGGGTCGGTTAGAATCCGAAGGTCTTGCATGGTGCAACGTCGACCGGTTCTAGGTCGTCCGATTTGGGGAGGGAATCTGTCATGTCGCAATCGACGTACTTTCTTCAAGAGTGCCCCACGTGCGGTAGGAATCTGCGCATTCGGATTGCCTATTTGGGCCGTCAGGTCGTCTGTCAGCACTGCAACGCCAACTTCGAGGCGTGCGATCCGGCCAGTGCCGCCTATCCCCCGGACAAATCGGGCCTGGCGATCCTCAAGCGAGCCGACGAGCTTCTCTCCACCGTCGAGCAACAGGCCCGCTCGCGACCGCGCTGATTGCCCGCGGGCAACGGCCTTGAGATTCTGGCACGCCGGTGCCGGCTAGGCTTTGCTTCAAAAGGGAGGGCGAGCCTCCCGGCGAGCCGAGAGCGACGAATGGTTCTGCTCAGCAGGCTTCGGTCGCGAGCTCAGCCGAGCGGAGCTTCGCCCCTCGCGACGGACGTTCGGAAACGCGTATTGAAACAAAGCCTAGTCTGTCGATCCGCGCCCGCACAATCGGTCGAGATCCGCGAAGAAGTCGGGGTACGTCTTGGCGGTACAGTCGGGATCCTCGATCGAGATTCCCGGCGATTGGAGCCCCACCACGGCCAGGCTCATGGCCATCCGATGGTCGTCATAGGTCTGGATCCGCGCCGGCCGCAGTTCGCCGGGCACGATCCGCAGGCCATCGGCCAGTTCTTCGACGGTGGCGCCCAAGCGGCGGAGTTCGTTGGCCAGGTCGCCGATGCGATCGGTTTCCTTGTGTCGAATGTGCCCGACACCCGTAATCGTGGTGGGACCCTTGGCGAAGAGGGCGACGGCCGCGAGGGTTTGCACGGTGTCGCTGATTTCGGACATGTCGGTCGCAATTCCCCGCAGTGGCCCGCCGGTTACGGTGATCTGATCCGATCCATAGTCGACCAGGCAGCCCATCCGGGACAGGCACTCGCAGAACCGCACGTCGCCCTGCAGGCTTTCGCGACTTAGGCCTGTCACGGTGACGGTGCCCTGCGTGATCGCGGCCGCCGCCCAAAAGTAGCTGGCCGCCGAAGCGTCGGGCTCAATGGCGAACGGCTGCCCGCGATACCGGGCCGCCGCGGAGACGCGAAACGTGCCGGCACGCTCCTCTTCGACCTCGGCTCCGAACTGCCGCATCACCGCCATCGTCATCGCGACGTACGGTCGCGAGACGAGCGGCCCCTCGATTTCCAGGCGGGCGTCGGTCGCGGCATAGGGCAGGGCCATCAGCAGCCCGCTGAGATACTGGCTGGAAACATCACCCCGCATGCGGACGTTACCGCCCCGCAGGCCGTCCGCCTCGATGACGACAGGCGGGCAATGCTCATGGTCCTCGTAGTGGGCCCCGGCGCCCAACTGCGCCAGGCCGTCGATCAAATCGCCGATCGGCCGCTCGCGCATACGGGGCTTTCCGTCCAAACGGAATGTGCCGTGTCCGAGCGCGACCAGGGCGGTCAAGAAGCGAATGGTCGTGCCGCTGTTGGCGACGTACAAATCGGCACTCGTCGCCGGGATCATTCCGGCACATCCCTGCACTTCGACGGCGCGGGCTTCCGGATCGACCTGAATATCGATCCCCAGCGCGCGGAGCGCGGCGATCATCACCTCCGTGTCTTCGCTCGCGAGTGCCCCGGCGAGCCGCGACGATCCGTCGGCCAATGCCGCGCAAACCAGGGCCCGATTGGTGATGCTCTTCGACCCGGGAGGTTGGATCGTACCTCGGATCGGCGTGGTGACGGGCTCGATTGCAAGCGCGGACTTCACACGGCGGCCTCAGGTCGCTCGGTGGACGGAGCAGGCGAAGATACAATCAATCTACAAAAAAACGGGCGATCGCAAAGTGCGACGCCCGTGGGTATCGTTCGAGTAGGTTGGCAGCGCGGCGTCTTAGGCCTGGAACGAGCTGCCGCAGCCGCACGACTTGACGGCGTTCGGATTCTCGAAGGTGAAGCCACGCTTCTCCAGTCCATCGTAGAAGTCGACCGACGTGCCATCGAGATAAAGGGCACTCTTCTTGTCGACAACCACGGTCACTCCGTGTTGCTCGCTCTTCGAGTCGGCCTTTTCGTCGAAGGCCTTGTCGAAGCCGAGCGAGTAGCTGAAACCGCTGCAACCGCCGCCCGTGACGCCGACACGCAGGACGGTTTCGGCCTCGAGCTTCTGCTCGTCGATGATTCGTTTGACTTCCTGCGCGGCACGTTCAGTAAGGGTAATCCCCATCGGTTCTTTACTCCAAGCTAAACAGATCTCAACGGACGGTTTGCCGAATCGTGGCCTCGCTTGCATGGCCGCCCCGGCCACGGACGAGAGCATGCGCAGACTATCGTCGACCGCCTGCGGACGCAACCGCGAATTCCTCATTAATTATACCACGTATGCGGGGCCTGGAAAGTGTGAAGGCGTCCCCCCGTTGCGGGTGAGCCGTGTTGTGGTTCAAGCCGCCGGCGAGCGGTACAATCGACCGAACCGGGCGCGGTTGGCGCGGGCCGGGAATCGAGGTCGTTGGAACCGGGCATTTTGGCGGGAGAAGATCGATGGCCACGGCACTGGAAAGCAAGGCGGAGAAGCACGTCAAACACACCGAGTGCTTCATCGGCGGACAATGGCAACCCGCCGTGAGCGGCAAGACGTTCGAGACCATCAATCCGGCGACGGAGGAGGTCATTGCTCAGGTCGCCGAAGGCGAAGCCGCCGACATCGACCTGGCGGCCAAGGCGGCCCGCGAAGCGCTCGAGAACGGACCCTGGGGCGAGATGGACGCCCGCGACCGCGGCCGTCTGATCTACCAGCTGGCCGATCGCATTGAAGCGGAGGCGGAAGAGCTGGCGGCGCTGGAAACGCTCGACAATGGCAAGCCGATCGGCGAGTCGAGCAAGGTCGACGTGCCGTTGGTGGTCGATTGCCTCCGCTACTACGCCGGGGCCGCCGACAAGATTCAGGGCGAGACGATCCCCGTGCGCGGCAACTACTTCACCTACACGCGGCGCGAGCCGGTCGGGGTTGCGGGACAGATCATCCCTTGGAACTTTCCCATGCTGATGGTGGCGTGGAAGTGGGGGCCGGCGCTGGCTGCCGGTTGCACGATCGTGATGAAGCCGGCCGAGCAGACACCGCTAAGCTGTCTGCGTCTGGCGGCCCTCGCGCAAAAGGTCGGCTTTCCCGACGGCGTGATCAACGTCGTGCCGGGCTTCGGTCCCACTGCCGGTTCGGCTTTGGTCAAACACCTGGGCGTCGACAAGATTGCCTTTACGGGTGAGCACACCACGGCGCAGACGATTCAACGCGAAGCGGCCGACACGATGAAGCGGCTCACCTTCGAACTCGGCGGCAAGAGTCCCAACATTGTGTTTGCCGATGCCGATCTCGACGCGGCGGCCGCGGGAGCCCATCTCGGTCTCTACTTGAATCAGGGCCAGTGCTGCTGTGCCGGCAGTCGCCTGTTCGTCCAGGAATCGGTGTACGACTCCTTTGTCGAGCGGCTCATCGAAATGAACCAGAGCCGCAAGGTGGGCGATCCCTTCGACGCCGAAACCGAGCAGGGGCCCCAGGTCGACAAGGCTCAGTTCGACAAGGTGATGAAGTACATCGAGCTCGGCAAGAACGAAGGGGCGGCATGTCTCACCGGTGGCCAACGTGTCGGCAATCGCGGCTACTTCATCGAGCCGACGCTCTTTGGCGACGTCGACGACGGCATGGCCATCGCCCAGGACGAGATCTTCGGGCCGGTGATGAGTGTGCTCAAGTTCAAGGACGTCGACGAGATTGTGGCCCGCGCGAACAACACGATGTACGGCCTGGCGGCGGCGGTCTGGACGCGCGACATCGGCAAGGCCCATCATCTGGCGGCCAAGATTCGCGCCGGCACGGTGTGGGTCAATTGCTACGACGTCTTCGATGCCGCGGCGCCGTTCGGCGGTTTCAAGATGTCCGGCATCGGCCGCGAACTCGGCATGAAGGCGTTGGAAAACTATCTTGAGGACAAGACAGTGACGCTCGCCTTGGGCTAGATCGCCGCGCTGGATAAGGGGAGAACGGAAGCGGTTCGATGAGAAAGGCCAAGACTGGCGGCGGCTGGGGTTCGATTCGCTACACCCTGCGCAAGGCGCGCGAGGCGGGCGGACTGTGGCGATTCTACAAGGCGCTGCGGAGCAAGAACGCGTGCAAGACCTGCGCCGTCGGCATGGGCGGACAGCGGGGCGGAATGGTCAACGAGGGCGGCCACTTTCCCGAGGTCTGCGTCAAGGCGATGCAGGCCATGGCGGCGGACATGCAGGGTGCCGTTCGCTCCGACTTCTTCAGCACGTTCTCGCTTGCCCAGTTGCAGAGGTTCACGCCGCTGCAGCTGGAGACCAGCGGGCGGCTCACCGAGCCGGTGCTCTACAAGCGAGGCAGCGACCACTATCGTAGTGTTTCCTGGGACGACGCCCTGCGAATGGTCGTCGACGAGCTGAAGTCGCTCTCGCCGGACGAGACCTTCTGGTACTTCAGCGGGCGGAGCAGCAACGAGGCAGGGTTCTTGCTCCAGCTGTTGGCCCGGCTCTACGGCACCAACAACGTGAACAACTGCAGTTACTACTGCCACCAGGCCAGCGGCGTGGGCCTGACGACGGTCACCGGTAGCGGCACGGCGACGCTGGTCCTGGACGACGTGGCCCATGCCGATTTGGTCTTCTTGATCGGCGGCAATCCGGCCAGCAATCATCCGCGACTGATGACCCAGCTGAAGAACGTGCGACGCCGCGGCGGCAAGGTGATCGTGGTCAATCCGGTTGTCGAGCCGGGTCTGGTCAACTTCAGCGTCCCGAGCGACCTGCGCAGTCTCTTCTTCGGCAGTGAAATTGCCTCGCAATACGTGCAACCTCACATCGGCGGCGACCTGGCTCTCCTGACCGGCATTGCCAAGCGGATCCTGGAACTCGGCGCGATCGACACGGTGATGCTCGAGCAACATTGCCAGGGCTGGCCCGAGCTGCGCGATCACCTGGCGGCCCTCGATTGGCAGGAGATTGTTCGCAAGAGCGGGGTCGAGAAGAGCGACATCGACGAGATGGCCGACACCTATGCCGCCGCCAGCAACGTTGTTTTCGCTTGGACGATGGGCATCACCCACCACGCCAACGGGGTGCAGAACGTGCAGGCGATTGGCAATCTCGCCCTGTTGCGCGGCATGGTCGGTCGACCGCACGCCGGCTTGCTGCCGATTCGCGGACACTCAAACATCCAGGGCATCGGCTCGGTCGGCGTCTCGCCTAAACTCAAGGACGCCGTCTTCGACCGGTTGCAAGAACATTTCCATGTCGAACTGCCCACCACGCCGGGCCTCGACACCCTCGCCTGCATGGAAGAAGCGGACGCGGGTCGACTCAAGTTCGGCTTGTGTCTGGGCGGAAACCTCTACGGCTCCAATCCCGATGCGAATTTCGCCGCCGCGGCGCTGGGCAAACTGAAGACACTCGTCTACCTCAGCACCACGCTCAACACGGGCCACGCCCACGGGCTGGCCGAGCGGACGTTGATTCTTCCCGTCTTGGCCCGAGATGAGGAACCGCAACCGACGACGCAGGAGTCGATGTTCAACTTCGTGCGGCTCAGCGACGGCGGACCATCGCGTTACGAAGGTCCCAAGAGCGAGGTCGAGGTGATCGCGTCGCTGGGCGAGGGGCTCTTCGCCGAGCACGCCGCGGCGCCGGTGCCGCTCGACTGGACCCAGATGCGCAGTACCAGCCGCATCCGCGAGGCCATCGCCGCGATCGTGCCGGGCTTCGAGAAGATCGCCGACATCGATCGCACCAAGCAGGAATTTCAGATCGAGGGTCGCACGTTTCACGCCCCTCAGTTCGCCACTGTCGACGGCCGGGCCCGACTGCACATCCACGACTTGCCGGAACTGATCGGCGAGAATGGATCGGACGCCGCGTCGACTCCGTCGACGTTGCGACTGATGACCGTCCGCAGCGAGGGACAGTTCAACACGGTGGTCTACGAGGAGTACGATCGCTACCGCGGACAGGATGCCCGCGACGTGATCCTGCTCCATCCCGACGACATTGCCCGTTTGGGACTGGAGGCCGAACAGCGGGTCGATGTGTCGAGCAGTACGGGGCGTTTGGACGGCATCCTGGTGCGCTGCTTCGAGGACATCCGCGCCGGCAATGCGCTGATGTACTACCCCGAGGCGAACGTGCTGGTGCCCCGCACGGTCGATCCCGCCTCGCGGACGCCGGCCTTCAAGAACGTCACGATTCAGCTGGCGCCGTCGGCGACCTGATCGGCCGCGGCACACGGGTCGTCGGGCGTCTCGGTGTTCTTGACGGACCTGCTACCTGATTGGTGGTTCTCCGCGGCTGCGTTAGAATGTCGGACGCGGGCGAGAAGAGCGGCCCCCAAGACCAACCCAGGCAAGTGAGCTTCGTCATGAAGAACCAGAAAGACCCGAAGAACCAAATGAAGCGTCGAGACTTTCTGTCGACCGCGGCGGCGGCCACGTTCCTGCCCGGGGTGCTGGCCGGATCGGGCTGCAATCGCCAGCTGGGGCCCAGCCCTGTCGACGCCGCCGGGGGCACGAACATGGGGCCCGGCTACGCCACACCGCAGGATGCGATCAATTCGCCCCGCGAGACCCTGCTGTACACCGTCGGCATCTATAGCGGCACCGACATCAAGAAGCCCGACTACTTCGCGACGATCGATGTCGACCCGAACTCGGACACCTACTCCCAGGTGGTCAACCGCCTGCCGATGACGCACGTCGGCGACGAGCTGCATCACTTCGGTTGGAACGCCTGCAGTAGCTGCTTCGGCGATCCCAGCAAGGCGCGTCGCTATGCGATGCTCACCGGCCTCGTTTCGTCACGTATCTACGTCGTCGATCTGGCCGACCGTCGGAATCCAAAGTTGTACAAGACGATCGAGCCAGAAGACATCAAGAAGAAGACGAATCTTTCTTCACCTCACACCACCCACTGCCTCCCCTCGGGCGAAGTCATGTTCTCGATGCTGGGCGACGCCGACGGCAACGCGCCCGGCGGCTTCTTGCTGCTGGACGAGGACTTCGAAATTAAAGGCCGCTGGGAGGGCGAGGCGGTCGAGGAGATGACCTACAACTACGACTATTGGTATCAGCCGCGGCACAACGTGATGGTGAGCAGCGAGTGGGCCGCGCCGAACACCTTCAAACAGGGCTTCAACCCCGCCGAGGTCGAGGAAAAGTACGGCAAGCGATTGCTGTTCTGGGACTGGAACGAGCGGAAGATCATCAAGGACTTCGATCTCGGCGACGGCGGCCGCATTCCGCTCGAGGTTCGCTTCCACCACGACCCCGACAGCACGCACGGCTTTGTCGGAGCGGCGCTGTCGAGTTGTGTCTGGCACTGGCACAAGCCCGAGGACGAGTGGGTTGTCGAGAACGTGATTCAGGTGCCGCCGGTGGAGAACGTGCCCGGCTGGGACTTTCCCGTGCCGTCGCTGATCACGGACATCCTCATTTCGATGAACGACAAGTTCCTCTACTTCTCCAACTGGCTGCACGGCGAGATCCACCAGTACGACATCTCGAACCCGAGCCAGCCGAAGCTGGCCGACAAGATCAAGTGCGGCGGCGTCACCGGCGAGAAGCGGGTCCACCGCGGCAAGAAGCTGGGGGGCGGTCCGCAGATGCTCCAGCTCAGCCTCGACGGCAAGCGGCTTTATGCTACCAATTCGCTGTTCAGCGCGTGGGACAATCAGTTCTACAAAGAGATTGGCAAAGAGGGGTCGTACATGATCATGATCGACTGTGACTCGGAGCAGGGCGGCATGAAGCTGAACGAGGATTTTCTCGTCGACTTTGGCAAGGAGCCCGACGGGCCGGCCCGCGCGCACGAGATGCGATTCCCCGGCGGCGATTGCTCGTCCGACATCTGGATCTAAGGACTCGGTCCGCTCGCGCGAACGTCGGATCTCGCAACTTCGCAGAGCGGTATGTGCCTTATGGCCGGCTCGCAATCATCCGCCGCCGCGGGAGCTACCGATCACGACGAGTTGCTCGTCGAGCACGACGGTCCCGCGGTGCGGTTGTGGCTTAACCGTCCCGAGCGACGCAACGCCCTTTCGGCAAGTCTGCTCGAAGCATTGAGCGCGGCGCTGACCGGAGCAAACGAGCGGCCGGAGACCCGCGTCGTGGTGATCGGGGCCCGAGGTCCGGTGTTCTCGGCCGGGCATGACTTAAGCGAGATGACTGAGCGGAGCCTGGCCGACTATCAAGCGCTATTCGGCCGTTGTACGCGGGTGATGCAGCAGATTCGCACGCTCGACGTGCCGGTGATTGCGCAGGTCGAGGGCCTGGCGACCGCGGCCGGTTGTCAGCTAGTGGCCGCTTGCGATCTCGTCGTGGCGGCCGAGGGAGCCACGTTTGCCACTCCCGGTGTAAAGATCGGCCTCTTCTGCACCACGCCGATGGTCCCGCTCGTGCGGGCAATCCCCGCCAAACCGGCCATGGAGATGCTGCTCACGGGCGAGCCGATCGACGCCGTGCGGGCCTACGAACTCGGCCTGATTAATCGTGTCGTGCCCGCGGGCGAACTCGACACCGCTGTGGCCGAGCTGGTGGGGCAGATTGCCCGTTCGAGTCGCGAGGTGATCGCATTGGGAAAGCGAGCTTTCTACGAGCAGCTCTCGCTAGGCGAAGATGAGGCCTATCGCCGCGCGACGGGGCTGATCAGCGAGAACGCGGCGATGCCGGCGGCCCAGGAGGGCATGGCGGCGTTTCTCGAAAAGCGACCGCCCAAGTGGCCGTAACTTTGGCCGCACGACGGTGCCCCAACGGGCGCCGCGGGCCTACGGTTCTTCATCCCCATATTGCTCGCGGAGCCGCACGAGCTCGGCCTTGAGTTGTTTGGCGATCTCCGCGTACTCCGCTTCGCCGTAGACGCTCCGCAGCTCCTGCGGGTCTTTTTCCAGATCGTACAGCTCCCAGGCCTGTGGTCCGTCCTGCACCTCGTTCTTCCGCGTCTTGAAGCGGATCAGCTTGTATCGCTCGGTCCGCACGCCGTGATGCTGACGGACCATGTGTACCGAAGGGTACTCGTAGTAACGGTAGTAGACGCTCTTTCGCCAGTCATCGCCCGGGCGGCCTTCGAGGACCGGGACGAGACTGCGGCCCTGCATGTCATCCGGAATCGACTCGCCGGCAATGGCGAGAAACGTCTCGGCGAAGTCGAGGTTCATCGACATGGCGTCGGTCGTCGAGCCGGGTTTGACGTGCCCCGGCCAGCGAACCAACAGCGGCGTGCGGAACGACTCTTCGTACATCCAGCGTTTGTCGTACCAGCCGTGCTCGCCCAGGTACCAGCCCTGGTCCGAGGTGTAGAAGACGACCGTGTTCTCGGCCAATCCCGACTCGTCGAGATAGTCGAGCACGCGACCGACGTTTTCGTCGACCGCATCGATGCAGCGGAGGTAGTCCTTCACATAGCGTTGATACTGCCAGCGGGTCTTTTCCTTGCCCGAAAGGTTCGCCGCGCGAAAGGCGTCGTTCTCCGCACGATAGGCGGCGATGAAGGCGTCGCGCTGTTCGTCGGTGAGGTGATCGGGGATCACGAACTTGAGATCCGATCGGTTCAGGTGCTCGGCCACGGTCATCTCCTGTTCGCGAGCCGGGGCGGTGCGGCCCTCGTAGTCGTCGAACAACGTGGGCGGCTCGGGAATCTCGACGTCGTCGTACTTGTCGAGATGCCGTGGGCTTGGCTGCCAGTTCCGATGCGGCGCCTTGTGCTGATACATCAGGAAGAAGGGCTTCGACTTGTCGCGCGACTCCTGCAGCCACTTCAGCGTCTGGTCGGTAATGATGTCGGTCGTGTAGCCGGTGTGGTGGACCTCGCCGTCGGTCGTGTTCATCCAGGGGTTGTAGTAGGGGCCCTGACCCTGCAGCACGTGCCAGTAGTCGAATCCGGTCGGCGTCGTGCCGAGATGCCACTTGCCGATCACGGCGGTCTGATACCCGGCGGCCCGAAGCAACTTGGCTACGTGTGGCTGGCTACCATCGAACCGGTTGCCGTTGCGGCGAAAGCCGTTCAGGTGGCTGTACTTGCCGGTCAGGATGACAGCCCGCGCCGGGCCGCAGATTGAATTCGTGACGAAGCAGCGATCGAACCGCATGCCCTCTTTGGCCAAGCGGTCGATGTTCGGGGTTTGGTTGCGGTTGCTGCCATAACAGCTCATCGCTTGATAGGCGTGGTCGTCACTCATGATGAACAGGATGTTCGGCCGCGCCGCCTCGGCAGGGTGATCGGCCCGCGCCGTCGTGGGTAGCAGGACGAGCCAAAAGGCAAGCGCGCCCAGGGCGGACGTGAGGTATAGGGTCGTTGCCGGTGGGGCCGATTCTTGTTGCTGCATGGGACGTTCCTGTAAGGGTGCTGCGGGCACGTCGACGGTAGTGCATCGCGGCCGCGAATTCAAGTTCCGCGATTCGGTTCGACAGGTTAGGATGTCGACATTGGCGGACAGCGAGTAGTACCGAATGACACGACGAAGACGGCATTTTTTGCGACGGCGCTAGCCGCCCGGCCTGGGTTCGCTGATCTCGGGCCACCTTCAACCACCGACCTTCAACCA
>ERZ869936.510-NODE-510-length-36350-cov-24.398540_pt1 | contig 36350 bp, 46 predicted proteins | sample MGYA00520876_ERZ869936 | MGnify/ENA primary metagenome ERZ869936 (study PRJEB32218, sample SAMN09650985) | biofilter metagenome | isolation source: enrty point of leading RO module | place: Saudi Arabia: Thuwal, RO plant located on Red Sea | collected 2016-02-17 ... | reverse complement strand
CGCTCTCCGAAAGCTTCGAACGCAGCAGAGGCCCGAGAGTCGTCATCGGCCAAGGCGTCGCCGATTAACGTCTCCCGGAGCTCCGCGATATCGCCCAGAACCTTCTCCTCGGCCTTTAATCTGGCCGATTGTGCCTCGGCTTCGGTCAGAGCCTCGGCCCTGAGCCCGGCTTCGATCTCGTTAATCCGGTCGGCGAAGGCTTCGGTTATCGCTCTCTGGCCGTCGATGAATGCGTCGGAGCCCTCGATAATGGTCCGGATCTGGGCGTCCCGCTCCTGTTCGAGTAACGCGATGCGGACGACCTGTAGCTCCTTGAGTCCCTCGACGGTCGACTCGTCCCGAAATTCCTCACGGAATTCCAGACGCTCGCGTTCGAGCTCCAGCTCTTCGGCCAAGGCGTCCCGCTCGACCTGAAGGCGTTCGTCTGCGATTTTCCGGGCAAGATCTCGCTCCCGTTCTATTCTCTCCCGGCCGAGCTTCTCCTCCTCGGCTTTGCGGTTCTGTTCGAGGACCTTCTGGGCCTCCTCGATCGCTTGCACGCCTTTGAGAACGGTTCCGTCCTCCAGCTCGAGAGAAAACTCGATCGAGGCCTTCTTGCCCTCCTTGATGAGAGCGTCGAATTCGGCCTGCTTCTCGGCGACTGTCCGATTCAGAGCGTCGAGCTCGTCGGCAAAATCTTTGTTGGTCTGTCTGAGCTGCTCCTCGAACGACGCCGAAAGGGCTTCGAACGCCCGTCCCGACGCAGAGAGTCCCGCCTCCTCGGCCTCAGCTCCAAGTTTCCGGATATTCTCGACGGCCGTCTGATATAGATCCGTAAGCTCGAGCGTGATTTTCGTGATCCCCTCGGCGGTTTTCTCCGTCACCGGGCGAGCCGTCCGGTCAACCAGTCCGAGCTCCGCCTTCAGGTCGCCGATGATCCCGTCGAGCTCTTTCATCGTCTGGATCTGGTCTCTGAGATCCTCCTTCAGAGCCGAGATCTGAGCCTCCCTCAGGGCGTCGCCGATGAGATTCGAGAAGATTCCACCCCCGGCCCGGGCCTCCCGGCCCTGCAGAATGAGAAAGGCTGTAGCCTTCAGCATCTCATCGACCGCTCCGGAGACCGAACCCGTCACCCGGTCCCAATCAGCCGCGAGCCCCTTCGTAACGTCGGCCTGCTGGACCGTCTGAGCGTGCATCGACTCGATGCCTCGCTCCGCCTTCTTGGCTGCGAGCTCGGCGTCCTCGACGTTCTTGACGAAGAGCTTCGCCTCCTCGGTCGAGAGCCCCAGACGATTTGTGATATAATCCCATGAAAACCCCTGCTCCCGGAGGACCTTGGCCGTCTGTCCGAGCCTCTCCTGAGATTGCTCGATGAGCAATTGCTGATCGGCGAGCTCGGAGGTCGCCTCGGATAGGCGATCCCGGAACGTCTCTCCCCCATCGGTCACCTCCCTCATCCGACCCGTGAGGGATTTGAAGACGGCTTCCACCGCTCCCGGGCCCTCGATGAGGGACTCGCGGAGATCGGCCTGATCTTCCTTGAGGTCCTTTACCTCCTCCTGAGCGTCCCGGTAATTCTCGGCGAGCTCCGCTGTCTCCTCGACGAGCTTCTCGATCGCTCCGGCCCGGATATCCCGAGCCATCTCTTTTTGAGCGTCGGCAAAGTTGCGGGCGACGTCCGTCGAGATCGTAAACTGCTCAGCAACCCGTCCGCCTTCTTCGGCGAGCTCGCGAATCCCGGTCACCGCTTCAGGTACGGCCGAGGCCAGAGCGTCCGAGGCTGCAGCAAACTCAGCCTGATCCTCCGGAGCCGTCGAGTCTTTCAAGCGATCGTAACTGTCGGCGAGCTTCAGAACCCGGTCGGCGGACTCGTCAATCTTCGCCGTATCGGAGAGAACCTGATTCGTGGTATCGAGCTCACTGTTAACGTCCTCGAGCGACTCGGCCAGAGACTCACCACCGGAAAGAATCGCAGCCAGTGCCGCTCCCAACGCAACGGCCCCGGCAATAACGAGCGTTATCGGATTCGAGAGCATCGTCGCCCACAGAGCACGGAGAGCTCCGGAAAGGACGCCCGTCGCCGTCGTTTGTGCGACCGTCGCTCCTGTTGCGGTCGCCGTTGCGACGGCCTGAGCTCCGAGTCCCGGGATCAAGCGAGAGAGAATAGCCTGAACGACTGGCCCGAGCGTCGCATTTAATGCGCCGAACGAATCGCGAAGGAGAAACACGCCGGGAGCGACGCTCGAGACCGTCTGCAGAAGAGCAGCCCCTCCCGAGATGGCTGGTTGAAACTCGGCCGCAAGCTTCGACCCCAGCCCTTCGATCGATCGGAGCGTTTGGGAGATAATATCGGTCGGGCCGATCGCCGACTCGATTTGAGCCCGGGCGTCGGCCCCGGCCTTCGAAATGCTTTCGGCCGGGATATCGGCCCCGAATATCCGTCCGTAAAGGTCCGATCCAAGATCCTCGGCCGGAGTCCCGGAGAGGGCGACCTGCAGCTGGGCCCGGATCGATTCGGTGATCTGTCCCTCGGAAAACGCCCGCTCGATCTGCTCGTTCGCCTGCGAAAGCACGTCCCGGACCGAGATCGTCCCGGCCTCTCCCGCCCGTACGATTCCGGAAATCGCCTCGGAGATCGGAGACTGGATATCCTTGAGCGTGTTCGTGATATCCCCGGCCCGGAGCCGAATCTGAGTCTCCTTGATTGTGTCGGCGAGCTTATCAGTATCCCTCGCTCCCTGCTTCGTCCCCTCGATCAGAATCCCCGTAAACTGCTCGGCATTAAACCCGGCCTGAACGAGCAATTGAGAGTATTCGTCCAGCGTATCCAATGCGTCGCCCGAAGCATTCCCGGCCCCTTGGAATAGACCGGACACCAGATTCGAGGCCTCCTCGCCGTCGAGCCCGAAATTCTTTATGAACGTCCGGGATTTGGCGAGGACCTCGTTGATGTCCTGATCAAATACTTGAGCGATCCCTCCGGCCGTCCTTGTGAAGGTCTCGAGCCCTTTGGGATCGAGGAACTCCCCAAGTTGACGATCTGCTTCGCCGATTGCCCGTACGGCGTCATCGAAGCCGTCGCCAATACCAGCAGCAAAGAGCCGATCAGCAGTCGATGAGAGCTGGGAGAGCTTATCGTCGGAGGCTCCGGTCTGGGCTTGAAGTGTTCGGAGGGCTTTGTTTGCCGACTCGGCTTTCTCGGCTACGCCCGAAAGGAACGCCGCTCCCCTCTCGGCCGCTTCGAACGTAAGAGCAGCCTTGGCGAGCCCCGTAAGCTTCTCGAGACTCTCCTTCGCCTTGGCCGTACCGATCTCGACCTCGAGCTGGGATTTCGTCGTTTCGACGAGATCGTCGAGCTGCTTCGATATGTCGACGAGAGCCTTCTCTCCCTTCGGAGTCGTTGTCGGCTCGATCGGTATCCTGAGGGCGTCGGAGGCCATTATTACCGAGGTTTTATAGTCGTCGGCGACCGAGAGGCCGGAGGCTGAAACTCCGCCGTCTTTTGCAGAGCTAACCCCTCCCAGACGTCGGCGAGATCGGTGTTATTATACAAATCGGCCCAGACTCGGATGTCCGATCGGGCCGCTATCATGCAAATCAGTTTCGTTTGTTCGTAGTGGCTGGGGAGCAGCTCAAAAGGCGAGAGCCCGCTCTGCTCCTGTTGGCTCATATGGAACACCTGATATTCAGCCCGGACGAACGTTATCCGCCGTAATGTCTCATTCCAGACGACGACGAAACCGATCGGCGATATCCTCAATCGCCTCGAAATCCTGATCTTTCCAGAACTCCGAATCCGGAGGACTCTCGATGAGCGTTTTCTTCTCCTCATCGAGCCCGTCCGGTCGCAGTAACAGACGGATCACCTTCGACAGATAGACCCGCTTCGCCTTGATCGCCGACGGATCGGCAACTCCTCGCGTCCGAAGAGATACGGCCTGATTCAGATGCGCCAAATAGAGCGCAATCTCTCCGGCGTGTTCCTTCTGGAGCTTATCCTTCTGCTCCGGATCCTGTTCGTTCTGCCAGATGCGTACGGTCTCGGGAACCGGAAACTCTATCGCCGCTCGATACTCTTCCAAGATCGGCGGATATTCGTCATAGACCCGACCCGTTACACGATTCAGGATCGGGCATTCGAAAGACTCATCCCCCGAATAAAGGAGAAGCGTCTTCTTGAGAGGCTTCGGAGCCTCGCTCGGTTTTTCTGCCATTTATGGCCCCGTATTCTTTGAAATACTGTTCGGTCGTTTTCAGGTCGAGCATACAAAAGGCGTGGATCGGAGCAGGTGCTACGCCGACGAATTCGGCGAACGGACTCTCCCGATCCGCATACTTCGCGAGGAACTGCTCGGGTCCCGCTCCGGAGCCGAACCTCGCTCCGGCCCGGCGATATATCACGAGAAACGGCTCGTATTCGTGATCGTTGTACGTGATATTGCCCATAATGAAGCGACCGCTCCCGGGACCACGCCCGGGAGCCGTCGATCGTTACGCAGGCGTGAAAAATGCCTGCTTTCCTCCCGTATTGATCGCGATCGTGATATTCGCAGGGCTCGTTATCAGGGCCGTACAAAGCATCGCCGACGGTATCGTTACGGCTGCTTTGGCTCGTTGGCCGACAAATACGGCGGTCGGCTTCGTGAGTGACCCGGATTCCTCGTCGTAGGCTCCCATATCGATTTGAGCCTTGACGATTGCGGCCGTGAGCTTCCGCTGATTTGTCACCGTATGAATTGCCCCGTAATTCAGAGCGACGAGATCGGGGGAGGCTCCAGTCGTCCCTCCGATAATCGTCCCGTCTGTATACGTGAACTCTTCGACCTCTCCTCCGGTCAGGGCCGGAGCGATGGTCTCGATCAGAGACGCAAGAGCCGAGTCGTCCTGTATCTGCGTAAGCGTGAAGCCCCAGATTCCGGTCGCCGAGTCTCGCGTAACGTTAACGGTCCCGATCTGATTAAACTCATGATCCCAGTCGGCATGAGTCGACCCTGAGAACACGTGCTCCGACGTGATCGCGTCGGAGATCTGCAGGAGATTTCCGCCTCCTGCTACATATCCTGAACTCATATCAGACTCGTTTTAGTTGTTCTTGATATTGAAGCGTCTCGAACAGTTTCAGCTCGATATCGCTCTGGTCCGGATTCGCGCTCAGCTCCTGATACGATAACCTCAGGTTTCGCCGGACTTTTCGCAGGAGCCCGCTCGCGGGGATCTCATATCCCACGTGATGAATGCCGAGAGTCGTATCGGTTACAATCATGCCCAAATCGGCGATAACGTCTCTCAGCCCGAAAAACTCATGAATGCGTTTCTTGAAATAGATTCCGGCATGATTCCGGATCAGCCTGATTTGTGACCCGTTATGACGCTCGAAACCTGTTCCGTTATTGACACTCCCCCAGACGCCGACAGTCGCTCCGCCTACATCAGGCCCGAGCTCCTCGGTCGCTTGCGCCCAGTCTCGCCACTGATGAGAGACGAGCCTTTCGTCGTCATCGAGGATGAGAATCCATTCGCGACGAGCCAAACGAAGGCTCAGATTCCGGGCCGTATCGAACCGGAAACCCCCTCTCGGGAAATTCCAGACGCCTTGACGGACGACCGTCCCGTTCTCAAACGACTCCTCCCGGACGACCCGAAAGCTCGGAACCCGACCCGCGCTCTCCTCACATTGGACCGAGCAGATCTCGACCCCGGCCGGGAGCGACTCCTGACAAGCGACGAGACTCTTCGCGTTCGCTTTGTCAAAGATGATGCAAACCGACAGATTGAACATAGGCTCCTATCGAATCGAGACAATCATCTGGATTGTCTTCACGTCTGAATTATTAGATACCAGAGGAACCCCATCCGACACGACGGCCGTCCGAAGGATCCCGTCCTTGTACCACTGAGCCCCGGATAACGCGTTCCGGACGGTTTTCGCGTTCTCTAAACATTCGGCAAACGTACTCTGGTGATATTGACGCACATTCACGGCGAACTCGTCAAAGTATAAGGCCATCCCAGCCGACTTGTCAAACTGGACGGCCCATCGGAGCCACGATATCCAGATTTGCACGTCCTCCCCGATCTGCTCCTCAACCAACTCCCAGAGCTCCGGATCATGCGCTCCGATATCCTGAACGTCGCTCTCGGAGAGCCCGAGAGCGGTTTTCGTTATCGCAGCTAAGGCCTCGACGTCCGAATCATACGAGCTCACTGCTTGGCCCCCGCAAAACTTACTTGTCTGTTGGCCGGGAGCTTTGTTACGGTCTTCAGGGCTGATATCATCGCCGTCCGCTCCCGTCGTCCCCAGCTCGTGCTCGGCGGAGCGAGACCTCTGATATCACGTCCTTGCTTCGCCAACACGTCGACCAGCTGGTCGGACTTCCGCCTCGTCCGGAAATCGATCGTGATCTCTCCCCGATGAAACTTTGCACGCGAGCTCGCAGGCGTCACCGAGACACTCCGGACGTACATATCCGACAACAAGCTCCCGGTCAGAGTGAAATATCCGTAGACCTCGCGGGCCTTTAACGGCGTCGCGTTAGGTGAGACGCCGAACCTGCGAACGAAACTCTTCCGGCTCTTCCCCTTCATTCGACCAGAGACGTAGGCCTGTTTTCTTCGGGCGTACTGCTTCGAATACTTGCTCACCTTCCGGCCTCTGTTGTCAAACCCGGCCCGGGATCGCTCGCGAATCACTTCGATAGCAGCCTTCCCGGCTGCTTCCATCCCGCGATCGAGGACCTCCTCGGTGAGAACCGTATTTACCGCCTTCTCGATCTGGCCCTTTATGACGCTTGCGCTCATCGAAATTGTCCGACACTTCGAACTCTCACGGTCCCTTGGCGACGTGTAAGGCCTGCGAATCCCGCTCTCTGTTGCTCGTATTGTCTCCGGAACTCATGCCAGAGGCTGAACGTATGCGAGCCCTCCCCTTTCTGTTGCCGCTCAAAGATGAGGGCGAGCTGCTTCGTGGCTAACGCTCGTTGGAGCCTCGGCTCTTGAGCTTCGACAACCTCGTCGATGTCGGCCATATCGTCGGCGTCGTTCGGCCTCCGATTGAGGGCGACCTGCAAATCTTGCAGGAGGACCTCCTTCGCCTCATCGTAAAACAGATCCCGGATATCCGATTCGCCGTAGGCCACGAGGAGCGTCTGGAGATACGACTGCTGGGCTCCGAAATCGATCTCTCTCGCCTTTAGTGTCGCAAACGCTCCCATCTTATACGCCTCGTCGTCGAAATACGCCCGTTAGAATGTTCCACCCGGGACGGGACCCCTTACGGATCCGGTCCTCGACGTCGGAGAGATCGATCATTTCGTATCCTCTGGAGACCATGAACCGATAAACACTCGCTGGGCTGAAGTGCCAAATATGCTCATCGGGTTTCCGATGGTGCCACGTCCTGAACTCATCCGGCGTCCAACTCTCGTTATAGCACGGAGCCGAGATAACAACATGAGAGGCCGAGACCTCGTCGATGGTCGCTCGGATATCCTCGCGATGCTCCAGCACGTCGAAAAACGTTACGACGTCGACCGGCACTCCCAAGGTCTCGATTTGCTTCGTTCCCTCAGGAGGAGGAACTCCCGTCACGTCGACGCCGAACGTTACGAGTCTCGCCTGATTGCAGCACGTCAAAAAAGCCCCGTCTCCGTATCCTACATCGAGAACCCTCTGAAATCGCCCGATCACCCGGTCCAGATAGGCGAGCCGTATCCTCGAGAGCTCGGCCGTCGGATAGCGTTCGTAGGTCGTCAGATACTCGGCGTCATACGTGAACGGCTTCGGAGCGATCTGTCTGAGGACTCCGGTCTCGCCGTCGATCGCGTATCCGTTGAGTAAGGTGTTCGGCTCCGCGAGCGTCGAAGAGACGGAGACTCCGTTCGATTTCATCGGCTTTTATGTTTAAGTGGCGACCGCTTTCGACGTCCTCAGGGTCGGCATACGAGTAATGAAACGCCTCAGGAAAATCTCTCCAGAGATACATAAGGCACGGCGTCCCGAGAACTCCGGCCATGATTCCCAGCCCGGACGGATACGATACGAAATAATCGAGCTCGTCTATTAGAGCGAGTGTCGATCCGATCTCGAACTGTCCGACGGCCGAGGTGGCGTTGAACTCTTCCAGAGACAGAAGATCGAAGAGCTGGAAGGTCTTGATATCATACGACGCCCCGATCATATAGAATCCGGCCCCGGGATAGCGGAGCCGAAGCTGCTCCACGAGCCAGAGCCACGTCGTGAGCGACCAGAGGCGATCGTTCTGATCGGCGGAGCAATAAATCCCGATTCTCGGCTCTGCGTCGATCGTACCGATCAGAGCCCTCGCCTCGGCCCGCGACTCCTCGGAGATCGTCGGCTGAAAATGCCAGAGCGTCGGCTGCTTCGGCCAGATGGTTTCGAGCCGTCGCCCTCGTTCAAGAGCCGTATTCGCCTCGATCCGATACGTCCCGTCCGGAAGATCGGCGAGGTTCGTCTCATGCGAAATCGCTCCGGCCGGAAACTTTGGCCAGTCGCAAGATCCGAGGTTTTCTACGCCCGGTAATTTGTCAAGGAACGGAAGCGATCGAGGGGGAGGCCAGTCGGCCGACGCGAGCCCGACCGCTCTCTGGCCCGCGAGCTCCGCGATCTTCTGATATATCCAGCAAATATCCCCGATCCCGGCCGGAGTCTGTAACTCAAGCATTCAGCGTAAAATAGGCCCCGGAGGCCGGGAGCCATTTCGACCCCCGAGGCTTTTGTCAGATAGCTACCTGATCCCTTAGGCAAGAGCGAGCAGCTGGACGATCCGGATCGCGTCGTCATTCGTCGCGACCTTCTCCCAATTGCTCGCCGTCGCGAGCTGGGCATTCGTCGGATTCGTCGTCGCCGTTGGCGTCCCGCTCGAGCTATAGCTCACTCCTTTAACATGAGGAGCAAAATGAACCGATGAGACGAAGCGATTCGTCCCGGCCGCGAGCACGATATCCCGATCCGACTCCATTCGGAGCGGTCTCTGGTACGAGATCCTGAGAGGCTGACCTCCCATTAAGTATATCGGATAGACCGAGCCCGTCCACGCCGGACAAAGCGTATCGTTGACGACGACCCGCATCCCGGCCCAGACCGGGATAATCCCGCGAAGCAGAATATCAGCCCCGAGCGACCCGGCGTCGACGTAATCGACGGTCCCGAGGTTTATGAGGCTTTGCATATGGGTTGACGATACGACCATCGTATCGAACTGATTGAACGCTTCGCCGAGAAGGAACTTTGTCGACGTTATCATCGCGTTTGTGAGAGAGCTTCCCGACTGGTCGTTTTGATGCGTCCCCTCGAGAGCCCCGGAGGAGCCGAAAGCTCCTTTGACGGTGTTGAAAATCGCCGTCTCGATTTCCCGAGCCCAATACTCGGTAAACTGTGCCATCTGGGATTGCATAGGAGCAACCCCAGAGGTGATCTGGACGAGGTCCTCCTCGGCCCAGCCCTTGGCTCTGCGAACGATCACCCCATACTCCGCCGCCGCCGTCGTATTTGAGAGCGTGACGTTTGTATTCGCGACGATCTGCTCGGAGGCTCCGGTCGACGTGAGAGGCTTCAGTTTCGGCTCTCGCGTATACTGGTCGCCGATGACGACGTCCGGCCTGTTATTGATTTCGACCACTCCCGCCGCCTGCAACAGAGAATGAACAGAGAGATTCTCTTGCCCATACGCTGACCAGACTTCCGGGTTAATGAGGTCGGAAATGGTGGTTGCAGCCATTTCTTACACTCCTCGGTATTACTTCTGTTAGTTGCGTCCGGCTTCTCGCATAAGCCTGCGAGCAGTCTCCGGATCGGTTTTGAGGAGCTCGGCGAGCTGCGTCTGAGAAAGGTCCGAGAGCTTCTCGGGTTTCGCTCCCCGTTGTGTGGGAGCCTCATTCCCGGGAGATCCGTTCTGAGTCGTTACTGAAACAAAATCCCGGACGACCTTCTCGAGAACCGGAAGATCAAACTCCGCGTAATCCTCGCGGAGCTTCTTGGGGAGCCGTTCCAGCAGCTCAGCTCGCCGGGCATCGACCATCTCGTTATACGAGTCGCGGATCGGCTTAAGCTCTTCGATCTGGGACTTTAACCCGGCGAGCTCTTGATCCTTCGCCTCGATGATCTTGTCGTATTCCCCGGCCTTCTTTTGCTCTTCTTCTTTCCGACGACGATCCTCCGCCTCCAGTTTTTCGAGCCGTTCAGCCTTCTCGGAGAGCTCTTTGTTTTCCTTCCGTCGCCTCTCGTTCTCGCGACGGAGCCTCACCTGAGCTTTCCAAGCCGACTCTCGATCGAAATCGTCCGGAGGTCCGGACCCTTCCGCCTGCTCCTCGTCCTCTGTCGTCTCCTCATCCGGCTCATCCGGCGGAGTGTGATCCTCAAGATCGACGACGCCCTCTCGGCGTTCGCCTTCGTTATCAGGCATGATCTTACTGTTTTCCTTTGGCCCGGACCTTCTTCGCCGGACCTTCAATCTGCTTTCGAATTGACTCGAGATCCTCTCGGAGCTCGTCGATAATCCCTCGGGCCTCCGCGCTCCCCGATTCCCAATCTCCGATACGAGAGAGCGCATCGTCGACCGTCGCGACGATAGCGTCAAGTCGGTTGTCTATCTTCTTCAGATGCTCCTCGATCGTCGTCTTCCAGCGATTCTCCCGGAGGGTCCGCTGGCTCTGATTCAAGGAGTCGATCCTCGATTGTGTTATCGCGTCGCTCATGCCGAGGCCAATGTTAGCGAGGCACACATAAGCTCCCCGCCGGGATACTTGACAGTGATATTCAACTTGTTCGACGCTGAGTCGAGCGAGTGTGTAATTTCGGTATCCTGCAGATCCGACGTAGTGACAGCCGTCTCGGGAGCCTTGAAAATCAAGTGATTATCATCTGTGCTGCTTACGCCGAACGGTAAAGACTTGCGATCCTTTGCCATTATGCGACCTTTTCCTGTTTTGGAGCGTGAATATTAACGAAACCGGAGCTCGGCCCCAAGGCTCTCGGCAAGAATCCGGAACGAATCAGACCGGAAAAAACCCGAGGCTCCATATCGCAGGGCGTAATATCATGATAGCCCTCAGCGCGACTCCTCATCTCGGCTCCGCTCATTTGCCTCAGCTCCCTCATCCTCTCGCTGAGGCTCCCCCTCAGCAGCTCTCCCGGGCGATTTCGGCCATAGAATCCGGCATGATAGGCCCGAGGCTCGACGGCGTAGCAGGTCTGAAAATTGTATCGCTCAAACACGCGACGAGCGAGCCCGGCCTGCTCTGCGTAGCCGATCGGGATCGATGAGAACGGATAATGATCTTCGCAATAGCCGATCGGGTTCGCAAAGTATCGGTCCGAGGCCTCCTCGACCAGCAGCTCGACAACGTCCCGGCGAACCGATACGCCGAGGGACTGATACGAGGAGTGATAATAGACGGCCTCGGGTCCGGAGAGATCCGGCCGTCTGCTCGTGTTCTGATTCCTGCAGGCCGAGACGGCCGGAGGCCTGAGGTCGGTTTGTACGTGCTCATGAAACGTGAAATAATCAGGAGCGACAAATACGTCGTCCTCGACGAGATTGATATACTCCCCGCCGACAGTCTCCAGAACCCGAAGGGCCTCCGCGAAGCCTCTGAGAATGTTATAGGACCCCCCGGCGAACGGATGATCTTTGGGTCGGAGAATTATTTTCTTGAGCGGAAAGGCTTTGGCCGTTGTAAGTACCTGCGGATCGTATCCGCGATCGAGGGCGAACATGTAGACGTATTGCTCGGCCCGTTTCGCCTTCATAAGGTGTTCGAGTGTCACGCCGAGAAATTCCGGCCGTGTATGGGCCGGGACGAGAACCACGCTCATTGTCTCCTCGCTTTGTAAACGATGAGGCCGTCGGAGTGCTTTCTGAGGATCTCTGGCCTGAATCCCAGCTCCCGGACCTTTCGGAGCACATCATCCGAAAAGGTCCGAGAGGCCCGGTCCCGGGATCCACGTCGGAAAAACCGTCCGACGCATCGCGTCGCCTCCTCCTCAAACCGGGCGAGTCCCAGCTCTTCGACGGCCTTTCCAGCTTCCTCGAGACTCATCTGATATCGATCCGATTCCGGGAGCCCCCTCCGGATGCGCTCCTCGACGCTATCGCGAAGCGTCTCCCACGTGTTTCCGGTTCTGGCCCGGTACTCGTCGACGGCCTCTGAGAATGTCTGGCATGAAAGGTCGTGGGCCTCTCCGACGATCTCGTCGACGTGTGACAATTCCTCAGGCTGCAGATCATGTAAAATCTCATGCTCCGCTCCTTCGCAGTCAATTTTTAATAGGCGGATCCGCTCGTATTCCCCGAGGTTCTTCAGAACGGCGAGAATGGGAACCGATCCGGCTATCGTCTCCGACGGCGTTCCATCGACCAGCGTCGAGGCTCCCGGGTTGCTCTCGTTGACGGACAGACCCGAGGGAGGGTCCCCCGCTCCCCAGACGGCCGCATTCGTTAATGCCCATCGACGACGATCGAACGGCCGGAGGTTTGCGACGAGGAGCTCCGCATTCTCCCGGCCGACCTCCAGACAGTGAACAAAACCGACCCCACGTATCAGACACGCGTAAGCGAAGATCCCGATATGAGCTCCAACGTCGACGATGAGGTCGTCCTCCGAGAAGCTCTCGGGGAGATCGTACTCGTTTTCGGCCATGATCGACTCGAGAATCTTGGCGTCGGTCGTCTCCTCGCGGAGAATCATAACTCCTCCGGATCCTCTCCGTAAAACGCCTCACGAAAACCCTGCTTTGCGACCTCGATAAGAAACGGAGCGTCGGCAATGTCAGAAAACGTGACGATCGGATTATACTCGGCCTCGTTGAGCTCGCCGAGGACGGTCTCGATCGTGACGATCATCCAACGCTCGGACGCTTCGATCTGCTCGAACACCTTATGAAGCTGTCGGACGTCTAACTTCTGGGCTTTGTTGGTCATAGTTGCGAGATGATATCTCCGTATCTCCAGCGAAAACTCGCGTCCGCCTCCTGCCAGTATGCCCGGGCGTTTCGCCCGCGACGCTCGAGCTCTTCCCGGTCGTCGAGAGCCTCGCTGATTGCACGGGCGACGGCCGAGGCCGTCGTCATGTACCGCTCGCCAAGGTTCGCCTCGATGCATTCCTTCCAGTCGACAAGATATCCCCGTGAGCGGTCGACGAGCTCATTCATCGGCGGAGCGTCGATCGTGAGAACCGGACGCCCGGCCGAGAGGGCCTCGGCGATCGCGTGACCGTAACCCTCACACTCCGACGGCTGAACAAGAAGAAGCGTCTCGTTCTGCTTCCGCCGAAGATCCGGCTCGGTTACATACTCTTCGATGACCCGCACATTCGTAGGGAGCCGAACCGTGAACCGTTGCTCCCGGACCGGAATCTCTATCTCCGGAAACCCCCTCGCCTCCGGTCTCAGGTATGCCCCGACGACGCTCGCCGTCCCCTTGTATAAGGAATTGCCCGGCGTATGAAGGAGCCTCTCTTGAGGGTCGCAATCGAGCCAACGGTCGAGGCTCGTCATTCCGAGAAACTCGACCTCCGACCCGGCCTCGCGAAAGATTCCGAGGGCGTGTACGGATTTCGCGAGAACGAGGTCGACGGTCGATAAGAACGGAACGTATTCCTTCGGATACCATTCTTCATTTGGGACGAGAAGAATCTGAAATCCTGCTCGGCTCCAGCTGATATGATAGAGCTCGAGAAAGATCGCTATATCAGCGATCGGCTCCTTCGGAGGAGTCCGATCGAAACTGATAATACGTGCATCATGCCCCAGCTCGAGGCTTAGATCACGAAAGATCTTCGCGTCTCTCGTGAGCCCCTTTCCGTTATCCTTCGTGATGATCGCGATCCTCATCCGCGATCCAGCTCCGCTCCGCTCATTCTCGGCTCCTTCATTCTGATATGCCCCGGACTTACAGTTGCCCGAACAGGTGTAACAAACGACTCGATACGATAACGCCTCCAGTGGTGCTCTTATTCGAGCAATTGATGTTAAACGGGGAGTACGCCGTCACAAGTGTAGGCATGTTCGTTGTATGCGTCGCGACCGACGACCCGTCTTTGAAAAATTCGATACTGTTTCCGGTTCTGATTGCCGCGAGCCGTAGAAACGCCGAGCTATTAACAGTCCCAAGGGAGGTTACCGTAGTCGTCCCGTTCCCGTTCGTCGCCGAAAGTGTATACGTTCCGGCGGAATTCACGACCTTAAACCCGTAGTGATGCGAATTATAGTAGACCGTCGTCCCGTCAACGAGCGCATTTCCCGGCCCCATAAAGAACTCCCAATCATTCGCGAGCTGGAAGAATTGCCCGAGCCACACAAACCCGCCGTCCCCTGTAAGAAATCCGGCTGATCCGGGATTCGGACAAGCGCAAAAACTGCCAGACGTCGTTCCGGTTGATGCCCGCATTCCTTCCCCGGCCTGATCGGTCACCGCCCCGCTCCCTCCGGTCCCGCCTGATGCCTTCTTCCAATAGGTAGCCGCTCCCCCCTCGAACATTGTCGAGTAATGGGCCGGATATCCCCCTCCCCCTGCCAGAGCGTCGATCGCCTGTTTTACCCGGAGGGGACTGAATCGCCGGATCGCCGTTTCTGTCCCCGCCTCGGCTTCGGCCTGCGACGCAGCTGCTACCTGAGCGTTATAGGCCGTCTCGATCTCTGCGTTCGTTTGGTCAGCCGTCGCCGCTGATTCGATTCCGGCGAGCTTCGAAATATCTCCGGCCGTCGTGAATTTGTTCGTCGTTGCCGTATCGTCGAGATCGTCTGGATCAAGAACGACGGCTCCGGTTTTTGTGTTGACGCTCTGGACTGCGTCCGATGCACTGCTAAGAGCGTCGATAGCCTGTTTAACGCGAGCAGGCGTCCAGATCTTCGGACTCTCGTCCGTTCCAGCCTCGGCCTCAGCTTGAGTAACGAGCGGAAGTTTCCCGATCGCGACCGTTCCCTTGATCATTGTTCAGCTCAAATAATTGTCGATGTTGGTCCTGTTGACTCGGCTTCCTCGCGAGGGCCCTCCGTTGGCTCGCCGACGACCGGATTTCCAAGCTCCGCCCACGTCTCGCGTCGTTTCTTTATCATAGCTACAACGCTCTCCTCGTCCGGATCATCTATTCCCATCGCTCGACGAGCATATTCCGCGATCGATATCTCGCCTCGCTCGACCCGGTCCCGGACGTCTGCGATCTCTTCGTTCGGGTCCCTCCAGATCTTCTCCTCTGCAAAATCGATCGAGACCTCGAACTCTCCGGACAGAGGGAGGTCGTCCTCATCCCAGCCGTCGATCTCCGCGACCTTCGCCACGTTGTCAGCGAAATCCATCTCCCACGTAATAAGCGAGCCCTTATCGTCGTCTCGTTGTTCAAGGAGCTCGATCCGATCGAGCAGCATCGCAAAGCCCGATACAGGGGCCCCGGTTCCTTCTTCGATCATACTCGACGGAAGGCCCAGCCCTCGCAGGGCCTCGGTCAAATTTCTTGTCTTGTCATCCCGGACCTCCCGAAACATTCCGTTTCCGACAACGTGCTCGACGTGAGGAGGCAGATACTGGCCTTCGCCGTCCCGGACCTCGTCGGCCGTGATGACCTTATCGGGCGTAATCTGGAGATTCTCTTCGTTCGTGTTTACCTTGATCCAGACGCCGATCGCTCCGAACGTCCGGGAGAGGTCGGCCTCGAAATCGGCCTGATTCGCCTTCAGGTTTTCCTCGACCAACGAAAAAAGCCCTCCGCCGTATGGCTCATCGGTCGATTGCTGTTCCATCTGGAGAAACGAGAACGGAATCCGGCCGTATCGGTTCTCGGCCTCCGAGCCCTTGACGACCTTTCCGGATGCGTCGAGGATCTTCGTCTCGTCCTTGCTCCAGACCCGAAGAGCATTTTTCCCCCCGAGATCGATCTGATAATACAGCTCGGTAATCTCTCCCCGCTCGAGCGTCGTCCGATACATATCCGGAGTAATAATGTCGGCCCGGATCCTGTTCGTCTCATCGTGGATCCAAGGACGGACGGCGCAAACGTTATGCGCCTTTGCCAGACGATAAGCCCTCCGGGCGACCTGATCAAATCGCAGCTGTTTGTACACCCGGCGGAACGCTTCAGAATAGTCTGTATCCCCCGAGCGGAACACTCGCTCGGGAGCTTGTTTGTATGCGAGACAGATATTCCGGAGGACCTTCGGTAAAACGCTATCGATAGGGAGTCTGTGGGCTGCTCGCTGCAGAATATCGTCCGGATTCTCCGTCGAGAAGAGACCCCTCATAAAGTGAAAGAGAAGCCGTCGCCGATCGGCGATCGCCTCCTCGTCGCCCGCAACAAACGAGCGGATCGCCCTGAAGTATGCGAGCGATCTGTAATCCGTATCGGTCGCGAAATCGGTTTGCCTCCAGAAGCTCTCGATCGACGAGCGAAAGGCGTCGAGATAATACGCCCGATTCGGATAGCCGTCGACGGTCGTCTCCCATTCCAGAGGTCGGAGTATGTTTGTAACGCTCATCTATCCTTAACGTGACCGCGTGACTGGGCTCCTGATTGAAATATCGTGATAGTTGTAACTAAAGTAGGTCAGGGCGTCCGACTCATCGGTTCGTTTCCCGTTCTCATCATTCAGTTTTGTCCCCGATTCCTTCCACTCGGTCCGATACAGGTCCTCGATCAGATTCTTGCAGCTCCGATCGACGTACATCCGCCGACGCCCGGTCATCGACCGAAATAGACTGTTCAGAGAAGCGACCCGGTCGAGAATACTCCTCGTCGGCTGAATCACCGGATTACTTTTCGCCCAGCGTCCGACGTTCTTCAGAATATGCTCGATAATCTGATAATCCGACCAGCTCGCCGAGCTCTCTCTCCTGCGTCCGGCGTAATCCCCAGTGACAACCAGCTCAGAGGAAAACCCCAGCTCCCGGAGATACATCTCGACGGCCAGAGCCATTTCCTCGGTTGACGTGTTGGTATACACAAACTCTCTGACTACCGCGTACATCGCCTCGGGCGATCCGAACCTCGCTCCGTTTATCGCCTGAACGAGCAGACAGACCATCGGCTTAATGTCCGTCCGATTGAAATCCCAGCAAAGAGCCGTCGGTCTTGTCGGATCGAACGGGAATTCTCCGAGGCTGTCTCGATCGAACGTATAGTAAGCAGCTGCTCCGGTCGTCTCGAAACTGGCTTCATACTCTTGTCGGAATGTCCGCTCATCGAGGTCCTCCTTCGCCTCCTCGATTTCCCGAGGAGCGACCCAGCCTCCCTCGAGGGTCGTCCATGTAAACGACCTCCATTCCGGCCGGACCCCCTCGCGTCCTCGCTCGAACAGCTCATACAGGAGATTCGCCTTCCCCTTCGGCGTTCCGTCAAAACTTGCGCTCCCGCGTCGATCCGAGAGTCCGGGACGGACGACCTTCGTCCATGCGTCCGGATGAATGTCCTGTATCTCGTCGAAATGGAACTGATCCCAGCCTTTTCCTCTGGCCCGATCATACTTCTCTCCGAAGAGCTGGAGACGCGATCCGTTTCTCAGGACAAGCCTGAGCTTCGTCTGATCGGCCTTGACGATCAGCCCTCGCGGAATATACTCCAGCAGAGGCTCCCAGCAGAGCTCCCGGCTCATCGCCAAGGTCGGAGCCATGTATCCAATGAGTCGCCCCGGACTCTGCAGGCCCCGAAGGATCCTCACGTTTTTAAGAAACGTTTTCCCGCCTCGCCGTCCAGCTGCGACGACCGTAAACCGGGCCGGACTATCGAATACCTGCTCCTGAACCGGACTCAGCTCAAACGTCGTCCTCATCGGACCTCACGGAGCCTCGTCGGCGTATCTCGATAATCCACTCCCGAGCGTCGTCGTCTCCCTCACCGAAGAACCCGGCCCATACGGCCAGATGCGCCAACGCCTTAACCCTCGCGGAATGACTCGCCGTCGAATCCTCTCGAGTCGCCTCGATTTGCATTCGATCGAGTAGCCACTCCCTTGTAACACCGACGCCCTGAAGGCTCTCGGCTTTAAGCTCAGCAACCCGGGCCGAGACCTGTTCTCTCAGAAAAAATCTGGAGGCATTCGACCGGGCCGTCGAGTCCTTGGCGTTGACGGCGTATCCCGCCTCGCGGTAGGCTTTGAGCTGATTCCCGTATTTGACAAAGAGCAAACAGGCTCTCTCCTCCTTCGCGTTCAGCTTCTTCGCTCTCGGCTTACTCATCGTTCGTCCCCGACTCTATCGGCGATCGAGCCCCGGCTCTTCCGGTTTGCTATTGAGGCTCCAGTCTGTTATCGTGTAATCCCGAGCTCGTTCCTCAGAGCGTTAATTCTATTCATCCAGCCCCGGCCGAAATGCCTGAACGTCCGAAGGCCCCGGAGGAACTGCTCCCGAGCGTCGATATAACTCCGGACGACCGACATTCCGCGTTTTTGAAACACCTGAAATACAGCTGCTTCCGTATTGCTCCCGAACTTCCCGTCCTGAGCAGCTCCGACTTCTCGCTGGAGATAACGCACTGCTCGACTGACTCCCGAATTTACGGCGAAATCAAATAACGCGATCGCGACCTCGAACGGAACACGGTCAGCTCCGGACGGTCTCCAGTATCGCGAGCGATAGATCTCCTCGAGCTCCTGATTCGTGAGCTTTGCGACGGTTCGGAGTGCCAGTCGCTGGGCCTTTCGAAACGCGTTGTATGTCGCCTGCGTTATACCTCGGTTTGTCGCTCCGCCGGGATCGTGAGGATGATTAACAAAACCCCCCTCCCATTGGAGCGTAAACAGGAGGGCCTCCGAGAACGCCTCATCCTTCCTCCAGTCGGTCGGCTCGTCCGGCGTTTGCTCTTCAAACGTCATAATGTTAAGCCCCTGAAATAATGCCTTTATGAGACCGAGCCCGGGCATTATTTCGGCTTTTTCTCGTCAATTGCTTTCGAGAAAAATATGTCCTTCGTTCCCGAGATCACCGCATACAAAATAAACATGATGAGGACGCCGTCGCCTCCTTCGTTCGGGATCGCTCCGGTCTCGATACCGAGGAAGCCCCCGATCGTTACGATGAATTTCGCGACCGTCGAGAGCCATCCTGAGCGTTTCGTTTCCATCTCATACCTCGCTTTGTTGTGATATCGCTTGATCGCGGGCCGGAGCACTACCTTACAGAATAGCCAGAGCCCGGCCCGATGTAGAAAGCCGACAGAGGCCTCGTCGTCATCCTTGACGCCGTAGGATCGGAGAATCGCCTTCCAGCTTATCTCCAAGGGTTCGATAATATCCGGGAGCTCTTTGTCGAGAATGGTCGTTCGGATATCATCCTCGCTGATCGCATTCTTCGGCTCGACCTTTGTAGGCTCCGGGCGTTCGATCTCTCCCATACGGAGAAGTTATCGAACTCCTCAAAGAGTCGCGTCGGGTCCGGTCCGATCTGGGCCGGAATTTTGTGAAGCGAGCGAACGAAACATGGCATAGTATCGACGTGCGCTCCGGTCTGTGCATCGGGTCGCCTGTTGCGTCGCCGACTGCAAAGCCCGCTCTTCGAACCGTTGTCGAAGGACCCAGAGCCCTATCCGTTTCAAATAGGTATGAATATCACCTGCGTCGCGAATTCCCGAAACGAGATCCTCGTATGATTCAGGGAACATATCGGTTTGGTCGGTCGTGAGGAATATCGGTCGAGCGATACACTCGGCCGCGATGGACAAAAAAGAAACGGAGCTCTCGCCGATCGTACCAGCAATCGACCGCGACGCCCGTCTTCAGATAGAACCGGAGGAGGTCCGACTCCCCTCCTTGCTCCTGAATGTCGACGCCCGAGCAGAATCGCTCCAGCACCTGAGCGATCGCAATAACGAACGCCTCCTCAAATTCATCGAGCCTGCTGAGTGTAGCCACTCCGGGAAGTTACCTCCCGGGAGAATTTCAATCAAGAGAGCCGAGCCTCGTCTTTGCCTCCTCGAGCGACCAGATGCGAAGGCTCCGCTTATCGACGCCGTTGAATCTCGAAACGATCCCGGCCCGCTCGAACGCCCTGACCGTGCGGACGGCGTCGCTCAGATCCCAGCTCAATTTTCTCATGAGGGACGTCGCCGACGCGAATTTTTGACCAACAAAAAGCTCGAACGCCTCCGTTTCCTTACTCGTCATCTTACGCTCCCATTATGATGGTGTGAAACATAAAGGCGAGCACGCCAACGGCGACGGCTCCAAGTGCCGCGAGCAATGCCCAGCCGTAAGACCCTCGGCGACACTGCTGAATAACATCGAGTAACATCATAACGACGAGTATCCCGCAAATCACCTCTATAACCACGAGTGCAGTCTCTTTCATCCCTCCCCCTCCTCGAAAATCGTCACGTCATCGCGTCAAATTCTTCTTGGGTCATGATTCCGGTCCTTCAATTGGTTGCCAGTGAGTGACAGTGACCGACCCATCGTCAAGCAGGCGGTTGTATTGCCGGTAATTACACACGAACCTGTTGTTATAGTGTGCGACCCAATACGATATTTCCTGAGTCCAAAACCATTTGGCTCGTAGAAGTAGGGGACCGCCATTCTCCTCCGGCAACCGCTTCTCGACGCTGATCCAGTTGTTTTTCATGCTCATAAATTCTCCTCGATCCAGTCTGCGATTTCAGGAAAGGACGTGCCGGAATCGTTCATATCTGTTAACCGATTCATCGCAGAGCGGGATAACCCGATTGTGTCCGCATAGTCGGACGGCAGCACAGTATAAGACGATTCCCCGTGGTCGCCGTTGCGTAGTTGGGCTCCCCAACATGCCTCACCGTCAATCCATGTAAGTTTCACTCGATCATCAATTTCACAGGCGATGCCAAGGCAGCAGTATCGAATCTCCGCCCGTTCGGTGTCGGGGTTAATCACGCGTTCCTTCAGCACCCCCTCCCCTTGCTTCCGCTTCGTCGTTCGCAGGGCGTGGACCCACTTGTCCCGAAACTCTCTGTCGGTCATCTTTTCCATCGTAGTCATTCCTCCAGCCATAGTAAATCCTCCTTGAGGGCGTCCATTACATCCGCTGCATCCGGACCTCTAAACTCGATCTCGCTGTAAGGATTTTCTTCTCCTCTTCCGTCAACGAGTCGAGAGCGGATTGAGCGTCAGCCTCATATGCGAACGGTTCGCCGATTGCGTGCCACAGCCCATTGTTCCAAGTCTCAAGGTGTGCGACTATCAGGGGAGACGAAACCGGCTTGTCCTCGCCCCACTGCACGATATAGTGTCCCGCACTCTCACTCCCTCTCCGTCGCCTACTCTCTTGCGCCGCTCTCCTCAGCTTCCGCACTACGGCCTCGTATCGGAGTGTAGTTAGGTGGTGTTTAGCCTCTTCCTTTGTGCGGAAGACGTTACCTACAGAGAGCCGGCATTTGTCGTAGGCATAACCGCCCCATACATCGCAACCTACACCCCCGACAGTCGTGACCAACCAATACTCATCCCCCACCTTCGGCCACTCTTCCGGCTCTGTCGGCTCTGTCGGCTCGTCTTCGTACTCGATTTCGATGGCGGTGAGGCCGTCAGCCCGGAACTGTTGGTGCATCAGCGGTGCGGTGCCGTCATGGAGTAACCGAGCGTACTTTACCTTCCGCCCGTCTTTCGTTAAGTCAATTCTTTCTGTACTCATAGCTCCCGCGTTATATTACTTGGTCGTTGTCATCAAACCTAATCCGGAGCACGGACAGGCAGCACTCGTATCCTTGAGTCCCCCGACAGACGGAATCCCCTCTATAATTGGAATTTGGATAGATTGTAACGCCCTCCTCCTCAACCTCGTATGAGATCAAAGCGTCGGCTCCTCGTCGCCCGAGCTTCTTTCGTATTTCGAAGATCACCGTATCGCGATGCGTCCCGGGACGGCGGACGTCTCTCCAGAGAGAGGGTTTTTGTACCTCGAGTACGTGGCGGAGGCCCTCCTCGATGCGCTCAAGTGTTGGTTTCAAGATCAGCCTCTATTTTATCCTGCTCGGTTATCATCCAAATACACTCTCCGTTGCGGTGAATCGAGATGATGTCGACTGGACGTATCCCGCACAACTTCCAATCAGTAAATTTGGCAGACCCGAACAGCAGACCGCACACTCGCCCATCTATCGGAGGCACCTCTCCTCCCATCCACTCCTCCGGAATGACGACGATGTCGGTGTCTCCCTCGTCATTCAGAAACATCAGATGATCTCCCGCGAAGAAAATCTTATTAACGAATACGTGCTGGTTCATGACTCCTCCGTGAATGGTGTTATGATATCCGCCTCCCTCAGCCACTCCCGCAAGGTTTGAAAATCCGCCCTCACGCGTTTCGCCTCCGCTTTCCACCTCGCGAGCTCTTCCCGAAGATTGGCATTATCTTTTAATAATTGGATAGCTTTCTTCGTTTCATCGGTAATCCCGAGGGCTGCGTCCTCTGGCTCTCCAGAAAGCCCTCTCTCGTCGACGGAAACGGCTCTCCCTCGGGTTTTTCCTTCATACGCAGGGAGAAGGGCTCCTATCTCGTGCCTCCAGCCATAAACGGGGCCTGAGGGCGTCGCATAGACGCCGACGAGTCTCCGATTCCCGATAGACTCCTTCAGTCGCTCACAATACCAGCGGTGATCGTAAACGGCGGGGACGCTGGTCGCCCAAAAATCCGCTGGGGTCCAGCTCGGGAACTTGCAGGATCGGCGCATCTCCGTGAGCCTCGTTCGAAACTCGGTCGCCGTTATCCCCATGAGCTGAGCGTCCTCGTAAATCATCACGACCCGGGCGTAATGCCCTGATCGCGAATCAAACGCATCGACGCCGTAGGCGACGGAGATTTGCTGGAGAGCCCAGTCGAGGTCAACCGCCGAGGGCTGCGTCCTGTTGGCGACAACGTCAAACGCTGAGCGTTTACTCGTCGGTGATGCGTCGGAGGAAGGCCTCGCGAGAGCGAGCGACGTCCCGGATATCGAACGCTCGTCGGCCGTCCTGTTTTGCTCGTCGGCTCTGTTGCTCATTGCTCCATGATTTCAACTTGCTCGGCCAGTGTTGGATCGGGAGATCATTCCCGGATCGCCATCCCGAGGCTTTGTAGTGGTTGTAAAACGTCTCGGCGTCCTCGGGCGATACGCCTATCATCTGAGCCCGAACGAGAACGTCCTCGAGGCTCGGTTCTTTCTCCTGAGGATTATTTTCATCGAAGATCTCAAACCCTCGCCCATCAAAAGAAGATGGGGAGAGTATCTCCCTATCTTCTCTCTTACTCTTACTCTTACTCTTACTCTTTATCTTAATCTGGTTTGCAGGCGCACTCCGCTTGGATTCCGCTCGCATCCGATCCGGATCCTCCTCCCTCGAATCTTCCGTTTCTGCTGTATGCGTTACGTGAGGTTCTGGGCGTTCTTTCTTCTTCCATCTCTTCAAGCTATTTTGCCGATTTGTCTCACGTTGACGATCATAGGACTCCATACGTCGATCGAGTGCCGGACTCCCGATCCTTCCGGTCTCTCGCTCAAGGAGTCCCGCTGAGAGCGCACACTCGATAAAATCCTCTAAGATGGTATAATCTACGCCGAATTGCACGGCGAGGCCCGGGAGATACTGTTCCTCGATCCGATATCCCTCCTGCTCACAGAGATACTCGACGAGCATCCAGAACAGGCCGTATCCAGCTGGTCCGCATCGTGACCGCAAGAGTAGGATTTTCGGATCGTTTCTCGCGTCCGAGTCGTGACGGAGCCAAATCGGGGAGCCCATAGTCGAATCTATTCAAAGAGTAGGAACTGCTCGGAGTCGCCGATAATCGTCGAGGGAGGCTCGGGTTCGAGCTCCGGAGGATACTCAGGATACTGCAGGAAATACTCGGCGATGCGCTTTCGATTGCGAGCGATCATCCGCTTCGCGATCGGATGGCCTTCCTTTTTCAGCTCCGATATCCGCGATCGCAGAGAACCGCATCCGAACCGGACGAGCGCATCGAGAAACGTTAGACGCTCCCCTCGTCGCAAAGCCTGAAGAATCATCTCATTCTGAGTCATGACGCCCTCGTTTGCACCCGAGAAAAAGAAGGACCCGCCGGATTATCTGCCGTCGCTCCGACCTCCCCCGTCTATGGTAAATCCGAGAGGAGCCGACGGGTCCCGCGCATGTAGCCCTCGTGACGTGAGGGAGACGGATCGACCCGCTCAGCTAAGCCCTCCAGCGGAGATCCGGAGGCTCAGGGAGCCCGTATCCATACGGGGAGCGTTCTCTCTGCAGCCGTTATCTCGCCACGTACTCCGGAGAATACTCCGAGCCCTCACGGACTCGGAACTGCTGCTGGGCGTTTACCTGCGAAGCGTTTAGACGCAGGCAATCAATACGCATAGTGCAATAACAACGCCGATTACGATCTCCCGGGAGAACCTCCTCAGGCCTCCCGGCATTACGTCGGACCAGTCGGCCTCCCGCAATTCTTCCCGGAGCTCGTATTCCTCCCGGGAGATAAGACGACCCTCAGCATCGAGGACCGTCTCACGTAAACGGCGATCCGGTTCGTCGTCAAAGCTCAGGATCATCCGAGCCTCCGCCTCTGAACCGTTCATATTCCTCCCGAGGGATACGCCAAGGGCCTCGACGCCCTCCCAATTGGTAGGCGTCCAGCTTCCCCTCCTTAATCCAATTCATCACCGTTGTATGCGAGACCCGCTCACGCTCGGCGATCTCGTTCGGCGTCAAAGCGTCGGGAAGGTCTAAAATCTGCGTCTGTTCCATATTCGTTTATTTGTGTTGCTACGATCGCCGAAGATACGAAACTCTCCCGTCTTTACACAATACCCGGGCCGTACACCGTAAACTCCCTACTGCCTGCGATGATCTCCTCATCGGTCAGGGCGTCGATCTGAACGGTGGATATCCTGCTTTGGATGCTCTTGAGTGATTGTGCGAGCCGTTCCCGTTGCATCTGGAGAGCCAGATCTCTGAGCGTCGGGAAGGATTCCAGCTCCTCTCCCCATCTGGCAAGAATAAACGGAGGACCCGATCCGTAAGCGTGCTCCTCGCGTCGAGCGACGAGAACCGGATCCTTGACGGCCGAGGAGCTCCGATCCCAGATCCAGAAGGAGCCAAATATCTCGACCTGTTTCGCCCGAGCGTACACTTGTAAGACCCTGAGAGGGATCGGCTGGGCATCATACTGCTCGATCCGTCTCTGTTCTGGGCAAAGCGTTTGATATGTAAACGCCTCGTCGGCCGTCATGATCCGATACGGAGTCCGGATCGTCCCGATATCCTCATTCTTCGGTGAGAGTAAATTCTGCTGGCCCGCGAGCGAAAATCGCTCGATCAGCTCGACGGCCTCGAGCGACGCCTCGACCGGCTCCCGGGACACCTCTTCAATTTCATATGTTTCGATTTCCATTCTTTCGCACTTGCGGTATAGTGGCTTTTCTTGTTCTCTCGAGGCCCGTTAGATCTTCGTCCAGTTTGGTTTCTTGTACGCCTTCGACGTATACGAGACCTCGCGGGCCGGAACGTAGCTGTAACTAAAGATCTTTTTTCCGTCCAGCGTTACGAGATCCGCGTCACCGACCTCGCGTTTAATCTCCTCCTCCAGTCGCTTGCACGCCGACTCAAGGTCTTTGATTTGGCTCTTTAGATCTTGCCGGAGGATCATATGATCGACGACCGCAGGCGTCGCCTCAATCTGTTTTCCCGTCGGTTCCTTCCAGAGCTTATCCGCGTCGCCGATCGCCGTCGGCTCAGGCTCGACGCCCTCGACGACGTGCTTCTTGTACCAGTCCTCGGCGATTGCCATGAGTCCGAGCTCCCGATCCAGCTCGAATTCGAAATAACGGAAATCCCATCCTTGGATGAGGTAGGCGAGGACGCCCTTCGTTAACCCCATGACCTCGAGCTGATACTGCAGCTGCAGCCAGTGATAATGATGAGGCTCGTCGATCCTGTTCGTCGAGAGCTTCGCCTCGACGACGTATATCTCCCCGAGGCCCTCGGTCGTCACGAGCCCTCCCTGATCAGTCCCATCGGTAAGAAATCCGTCCGGAGTCGCGAAACAATACTCTCCATTCCAGAACATATCGGAACTCCTCCTCAGAGCCTTATCCGAATACATATCGGCTACATAATCGAGGATCACGGGTTCGAGCCGAAGTCCGGCCTCGGTTTTCGCGTTCCCTTCGAACGGAGCCTCTCGTCCCGTCTTGAGATTCCAGACGTCGACGGCCGTCTGGTATGGATGAGCGTCGCATATCGCCGCAATCTCGGAGGCCCCGATCCCCGTTCGCCGGAGATCGTGCCATTCCGCCGAGCCGATCTCGACCTCGAGCGCAATCGGTTTGCGAGGGCCGTCCTCGGTCCGGAAGAGCTCCGTCGCTTCTTGTTTGTTCGTCATGGTATGGCTCCTTCTGTTTTGTGTTGCCTCGGAGAGGGAGAATCCCCTCCCCTCCGGTTTCTTATCGACGTCGCTCACGCTTGCTCGACCTCCCGAACGATCCCGTTTCGGACCTCGTCCAGCTTTTCGGGCGTTTTCAGCTCGGCGACGATAACCTCATACTTATCGGCCGGAATGAATTTAGAACTCTCGAGTCCGTGCATCTCAAGAAGAAAATCCCGCTCGCCCTTGCTCCAGCCTGAGGCCGACGCGATCGCGTGAAAGCGTTTAATCTGCTGCTCGGTTATCGGGATCGCATTCTCGGCCGGAAGAGCCTCCTCCTCATCGCTGGACTCCTCAGGAGCATCGAGGGGCTCTGGGCCGTCCTCGATCCAGTCCGTCGGAGCGATGACGCCCGTTCCCTCCGGAGCAAGGTCGCTCAGGCGAACGGCTCGGTCCTCGTTCGCCACATACTGAGAGAGGATTTGAGCGTCCGGGCCACTGCTCGGGACAAAAGGACGGAGCGATTTTAACGCCTTCCCCTTGGCCATCGCTTCGTAATCCGTCGCCCACGCCCACGAAGGAGACCCGGCCTCCTGCTCGGGATTCCGGAGCCGAAGCCGTTCTATCTCGTCGTGACGCAATACGTTGAAAAGTCGGCCTCCGGTCATTAACTCGAGCCGTGCATACGCATACGTGAGAGGCCCTCGCTCCCCTTCGGTCGGGACGTGAGTCAGGATCGGTTCGAGTCCGTACCGATAGGAAAATATATCGTTCTGATAGACGACCCGGGCCTCGACAGAGCGAACGACGCCCGATCGATAATAGAGCGCAACCCGGCCGAGGTAGCCAATCTCGAACGTGCATAACGTCGCCTGAGCCTTTCCGCTCCAGCGAGGGATAAAATAGGCTTCCCCCATCTGTGGCAAAGGAGAGAGGCCCATGATGACGGTTTGCATAAGAGCAGCAAGGACGGAGTCCGGTTCGCATTTTCGGAGCTTCGGATCCGATGCGATGACGGTCGATGCGATGACGATGATCCTCGCCGCATCGAATCCCGAACTCTTTGGCAGGGCCCGGGCGATCTGGTCCTCATATCCCCTGAACAGATATTCTAACGAGCTCGAGGCCGATTTTTGCAACTCCGGCCGATCCTCAGAGACGGCCAATCTTGCCCGGTCGAGAATGGATCCCTTCTTCATGATGCCTCCTCAGCAATGTCCCTCAGCGTATGCTCAGGGCCCGAGACGATCTCGATATCCGGGAGCTCGGAGATGACCCCAGCCTCGGCGAGAGCCTCGGCCCAGATGCGAAAGGATCGTACACTTGCCCGGATCTCGCGACGCAATCGGTCCAATTTACGCAATTGTACCACCTTAACAAAATCCTTCGCCTCCGTAAACTCCGTAAAAAAGGCGAGAGAATCCGTCCGTTTCCGGCGTCGCGTCGTCCTCACGTCTCCCGGAAACGGCTCATATTCGAACGTGATAAAATGCTCGGTCTCCTTGATCAATGTTCCGACCGATGCGGGCCTCGCCTCGGCGTCCCAGAGTGCTCTCGAACCGACCTCCCAGACAATAACAGGCTCCTTTCTCATGGCTCCTCCTTTTCGTGCTTTTGCGCTTCGTTTGTCATGTATTCGATCCACTGATCGCACAGTCCCTCGACGGTCTCCTCGCGGAGACGCAGCCTCGCGATAACGTGAGGAAGGACGCAGAGCCGATCCATCTGGGCGTGCAGGCTGAGCTCATCGAGGTCCTTCCGTTCGAGGAACCAGAGCTCATTCTCGGCCTGTTTCCTCGTTCGCCGAACGTGATCGAGCTTCCTCTGCAGAAACGAAGAGACCGCTCCGACCTTTACGACTCCGGTCGTCATGAATGTATTGATCGCGATCTTACTCATGACTCCTCCTGTTGACAGTATTCGTCCCAGATCGCGGAGATCTGGTCGACGGTGAGAGGGTCGTAAGAGCGGAGACCGTCGATCTCGTACTCGCCGAGAAACGTCGAAAACGCGCGGTCGAATCGGTAACGCTCGTCATTGTGTTTGCTCTCCCGGAAGGCCCGGACGAGGTCGGCGACCGGGACGAGCTGCTCCCGGCCTCCCTTCTTGTTATCGTGGAATAGTAATCTCATGGCTCCATACTATGATTTCGATGATGACCTTGTCAACGAGGACGATCTTCCCGTCGGCATCTCTCCGGAGCTCCTGCTCCGGTCCCTGCTCCTTGGGAGTCTTTGGACTCGGTTTCTTCTTGGCTTTACTCATCGCGAGGGCTCTCTGTATCGGCCTGAGTCGTTGCAAGGAATGGAGCGAGGGCCATCTGAGCCAAGGAGGCTCCGGACGAGGCCCCCTGAGCGTAGGCATCGACCGCGACAAGGGCCTCGCGCTCGTCCGCCGAGAGCCAAGGCCCGAAGTATTTAATCACCGTCACGACCTGCTCTCGGACCGATCGCAGCTCCGCGAGCGTATTTATGAGGGCGTCTTGAACCTCCTCGCAAAAGGAGGCCTTGCCCTCGGTCGCGTCCTTCGTTTCATAGGCCCATGCCTGCTGACTTATCGTAAACCCGGCCCTCTGCAGGGCGTCCTCATGGTTGAGGTCCTCGATGAAAAAATCATCGGCCGACGGGATCGGCTCACCCTCCGCATCGCAAAAACAAATCGTCGTCTCGTATGCAAACCCGCCGCGATCGTCGAGCTCCAGCTCTTTCGTCGTCGCTTGCACAAACTGAGCCCCATCCGGACTCACGCGGTCGAGGAGACGATACATTTTCTTTTCTGAGACGGCCGTTCTGGATGGCCCGATCGGAAGGTCTTTCAGGAATGCGATTTCCATCTGTTTCTCCGTTAGTGGTTGATACTTGGATGGCCCAAGTTACCACAGAGAGAAAAGAATAACAAGGACTCGGCCAAGAAATCAGCCGAGCATACTGTAAGGGTCCGTAACTTACTCGGCCCGGGTCTTGTCGGCGGGAATCCAGATCATAGATTTCGAGGTTGGAGGAGTCGCTGGAGCCTCTATTTTGTGCGGAGGATCCCCGAGATCCATCCGCTCCCGGATGACGTCACCAAGAAATAGGTTAATCATCTGGGAGACGATCAGCACGGCCATAAGACCCTTGATCCAGCCAGAGGCCGTATCGAACCGGGACTCATTAGCGTCGACCCGCTTCTCTAACGCCTTCATTTCTTCGCGTGTTACAAATGTCCGATCGATCCGCTTCACGTCATCGCGTACGTCGCGGAGATCGGATCTCAGGTCCTCGTCGGAGGTCATTGGTCCCGAGCCGTTTATGATGATGCCACTCCGGCCCCTACACAATATCGATATTTTCTACCTCAAGAACGTCATCGTCTTTTTGCGCCGCAAAGGTTTGACGTCGCGTTCGCTCGCGTTCATGGAGAACGGCCTGCTTTACAAGGATCACGAGCCCGGCCTTGGCTGCGACGGCCTCAGACGGATAGACCGGAGCGATCGGCTCTCCGGAGAGGGGATCCGACGGGTTCGGCTCGTATCCGGCGACCTTCGCCAAGGCCGAACGAACCTCCGGAAAATGTAGATCGGGGATCGTAAGCGTAACGTCTGCCATCGGCTTATGTTTTGATGATGAAACTCACCGCGAGAAACGGAGGGCGATTCTCATGAGCCCCTCCTCCCCCGGCACTCGTGATCGTATTAGCGTGCATCGCAGTGTCCGGCGGGTTCGTCGCGTTACTCGTGTTCTGTGTAACCAAAGACGCTCCGACCGGACTCCCGGCGTCCTTCGTTCCGTTGTACCACTGAGCCCCGTGAGTATGCGACGGAATTTCGCTCTCGGTCAACGTATGCGTTTCTGCTCCCCCAGTGTCCCCGAGATCGTAATCGCCTCCGGATTGCGCTCCGACGGGAAACGTCGCCCGCATATCCGGGAGGTTGAACGTCGTTGATCCGTCCCCCGCTCCGAATGTCGTCCCGCATACCGAGAACAGGTCGGCGTATGTCGTCCGGGAAACGGCCGATCCGTCGCAGAGAAGCCACCCGGTCGGAGCCGAGCCCCCTCCATACATGGCGAGGAGGCCCGTCGGGATTGCCCCGGCCGCCGTCGCGTCGATATCGGTCTGAACCTTCGACTCCGGCAAAGCCAGAAAAATATACTTCGTTCCGGCCGACCAATTAACGGCCGCTCCGCCGTTCGAACTGTCGAGGATCGCGTCGCGAGAGAGTGTCGTCCCGCTCGCCGTGTATGTCCCTTTCCCGACCTCGTATCCGTCGTCACCGTACGCATAATAATAACATTGATTCCCATCACCGACGACCGCGAACGTATCATAACTACCATGAGCTCCCGCGAGCGTATAGGTCCCCGTTCCGGTGGTCGTCGTTGTCTCGGCGACTTCATTATCAGTAACGACTCTCATAACAGACGAGCAAAATATTTTCCGTCGAGGCCTACGACAAACACCTGAGCCCCGTTAGTGCTATATGTAAGATTTGCGGCTCCGTTATTTAACGTGTTGCCGTTACGCCCGATGATCATATTCCGGTTCGTCGTTGCACAGTTGTAGTCGACGTCGGTAAAGAGCCACCAGTCCCCATTCACGACGGTCGCCGGAAGCGTAAACGTCACGTTTCCGGTCGCGGAGGACGATTCGTATTCGATGCACTGATCAGCAGCCACGACGGTATAATTTGAGGATTTCGCTACCCGCCGATATCGGATTGCTGCAGAGGAGAGATTCAAGATCCCGCCGTCCTGAAAATTGGCGACGATCGTCCCGTTATCGAGCCATTCCATCATCGGCCCGGCCCCCTGCTGATTGGCAGAGATCGCCGCTCTGGTCCCGTGATTCTCTTTGACGTCGAGCCGAGCAGCTGGGCTCGTTTCGTTAACGCCGACGAGCTGGGCTGAGGTTATGCGCATCGCCTCGACCGCACTCGAAACTCCGGTCGCGATAACGATCCGTTTCGGCACATTCCCGGCCGATACAGCCCCATCGATGAATGTTGTGATGTAGGCCCTCTGCTGGTAATTCGAGCCGTCATATGCCCGGGCGAAGAGTCCGAAAACCTGATCATCCGCTTGCACGGCCTGAGGGCTCGCGAGCGTGTTTCTCGCCCGGAATCCGATCAGGCTATTCGCGTGATTGGCATGTCCGGAGGATCCGACGGCCATCTGGAGAAAATGATAATCCCCGTCCTTCTCGAGAATGTAGTCCGGATTCGCGCCTCCTCCCGATCCGGTCGTCGACGTAACGTCAATACCCGGTGAGGTCGTTCCGGTTCCTGCCAGATGGAACGCCGATCCGCTCTTCCCCCTCAGGATCCCGCCGGACTCGAACGACCAGCGCTCCGTCGTTCCTTGCTTCAACTGCAACAGGTCCCCGGAGCCGTCGCCTCGGATCCGGGCCGTCGCGATCGTCGTCGATGCGTTATCCTCGAACAGGTCGAGTAAGGGCTCGGTCGCTCCGGGGAGGTCTCTGTAGGCGTAATATCCGCGACGCAACCCGGGAAGGGCAACAAACGCATTACCTCCGTTCGTCGTCGCCTGATATCCGGACCCTCCGGCGTCTCCGCCGTCGTTTGTCGCGTGAAAAACAGGTTTCGCAGCCGAGCCATGATCGAGAAACCCACAGAACAGAGCCTGAGAGACGATCGCGTTCGAATAGATCCAGCCGACGGCCTCGTTATCCTCGACAATGCCGTTTCTCAGTGTGTCGGCGTCGGACCAGACGGCCGAACGCCCGGCCGTTCCGGAGCCGTCGATCGTTCCTCCGCCACTCGGCAAATCAGACCAGAGAGCGTTTCCGGACGCATCGGCCGCAAACATGACCTGACCCGGCGACGGACTGCAGTCCAGCGCAAACGAGCAGGCGAGGACCTTTCCGCTAACATGAAAATCGGACTCAGGCGCAATCGTCCCAATTCCGACGCCCGTCGTATTTTCGTAAAGGTGATCGGAACTTCGGACCGAGTCCGACGTACCGAATACCGCTATATATCCGGTTCCTCCGGCGAGAGAATCGCTCAGGGCGTTCCGGATCGACGTCACGATGGATTGATCAGGAGAGCCTCCTTTGAAGATTTGTTTTCTGAGAATCGTTCTCAGCCTTGCGCTGACCTGCTTCTCCATAGCCTTTGTATCCTGTTCGGTCGACCCGGACTCGATGATTTCGGGCGTCCGGGTTTGTAACGACTGCGACCGCTCGATTCTGTTTTCATATCAGAACGGCGAGCCCCGGTATCCCGGCAAGCTCAACCCCGGAGACTGTTCCTATATCGATTTCAGCCAGCTCGGATTCGACGAGCTCCCGGCCTCCGATACGCTTCGGCTCTGGTACGGTCTCGAGGATGAGGGACGGGCGACAAACGTCCGCCTCCTGCTCTCGAATCTGACCCGCTCGGAGATCGGCATTCCTTGCCCTTAGTAGCCGAAGAGCTGCAAGGACGCCGAGCCGTCGGACCTCGGCTCGTATCCGACGAGCCTCCAATTCGTCGAGGTCAATCCCGTAAACCAAGACTCTCCCGGAGCGAGCAGCTCGTCGGGATCGAACGCGATCTGGCACCCGAGATGCTTCAGTTTGATGGTCTGGGCGATGCGTCCGCCGACCTCGATCTCCAGAAACGCCGCATTTGCACTCTCCGTGCTCCCTGCTCCCCATAACCAGACCAGCATCTGGGCAATAACTCGCGGATAGCTCCCCAGCTGCTGGAGCGCAATCATCGCCCCTTCCATCTGATCGTAAAACGTATCGTTAAACGCCCCAGACTGGAAGTGAAGCGTTTGAGGCAAAGGCATTACCTCACTCAGGTCATATCCGGCCGAGAACGTCGTCGACTCGATCGTCATGATATCAACCCCGGGCCATACAAGGATCGGGACCTTCTCATCCGAGAGATTCGTCGCCGAGGCATCATGACGGGCCCGCTTTACAAGGTACAAGGTATGCGTCGTATAGGTCTCAATATCGGCGACCGATACATGGTCAAACGGCCCGGAGCTCGCGAAGTACCCGGTCTCGTCGAGAAGCGTATGCGTCAACCCTTCAAAGAGCGGAACGGCGTTATGGCGGGGAACTTTCAGAGTGACCTCCTCCTCGGATTCGATCCCGTCGGCCGAGGCCTGATACGCCGTAAAATCAGCGGAGCCCGAGCTCTGGGCGTCGACTTGCGCTCCTTTGATGATGCCTTTCTGTCGGGAAAGCGTAACGCCCGATTGCCGTATATCTTGCGCCGTGAGCGTGACGGATGCGCCGGAATTATTCTCGTTCAGAGACCCGAAGAAGAGCGTCGCGGATTCCGGCGTATCATGCCAGAACGTCGTCTGGCAGACGTCGGACTCGTCTCGCAGCATATCCCAGAGGTTTTCCCATTGAAAAATCGATACGGCCGAGTGTTCCGAAAGCCATCCGCCGAGCTCGTTCGAGGAGACGTCCTCGATGATCCCCTTGTATGACAGATCGAGCTCGCGACTCCCTCGCTTTGCGTAATCGTCGGCGTCGTAATCGGGTTCGAAGATGTTGTGAATGACGGCCGGAGCCAGTCGTCCTCCTGCTGCGTTCGATGCGACCTCGATCGTTGCGGCTCCGTATGCGTCCCGGAGCAAATAGTCATACGCTCGATCGAGGATCGTCTGTAAATGCACCCAATAAAGGTTTCGATATGAGTATAATTTGAATCGGTCCGCCGTGCTCTCCCGAACGAGCCAGAGCCGATTCGTCGAGGCTTTGTAATAGATCAGATTGTACGCCGCGAGCCAGTAATCATTCCCCGAATCGTCCTGTATCGGCGATTCGTCGGCGAGCACCTGCTCGCGGAGATATCCCGGCTTCAGCTGCTCGCAGGTATAGAGAAGAGCGTGAGCGAATCGAACGGTCGCCTTGACTCTCGCCGAGGCCGATCCAGCCCCTTCGATCGTGTACTCTTCGCCCGGGATAACTCGTTGCATCCCGACGAATTCCGTCTCAAAGGTCCCGGTCCCATAGTCCCGCTCGAGGACGAGGACGTTCGAAGCGTCGATGAATCTGTCCGGCATACCTCCGGAGCTCTCCCCGGCCGTCGTGAGGTTGAACGCATCGGCCGAGATCGGACTCTGGAGATAGGTTCTGAGATCCTGAAGAGCCGACGTCCGGCCCAGATTCGAGTAATTCAGCTCAATCTCGAGTGTCGGGGCCGAGATCATGCCCCAAGGACGCTCTCCCGGGAAGGAGGCCCCGGAAATTTTCCAGCCGAGAATGATATCGGCCGGGATCTCCTCGACCGAGTATCCGCCGGGAAGATCCGATGCAGCTCGAGGGATGATCGTTATCCTGTATTGCTGGACGCCTTCGGAGTAGGTTCTGCGATATACGACGTTCGTCGGCATTACTCCGGGTCGACAAATGCGAGGTTAAGCGTTACCTTTGTGTTTGCATTACGAGGAGAGATCGCCTCATCCTTTCCGGTGAGTACTACCTGCTTCGGCCATTCGGCCGAGAAGAGAATGCCCCAAGGATCCGAGTCCTTCACGTCCTCGATCCAGATGTACGGATAACCGAGCACACAAAACAGGCTCTCGTATTTATCATGTACCGAGTGTTCTTCGCTCTGGTCATGATAGAACGGAAAGAGCGGAAAACTCGGCGTTCGCCGTCGGGTCGGAGCCCCTGATAAATGCGCTCCGACGTACCGCTCCGGTTCGGTCTCAAAGCTCATTTGAAAGTGTCCGCCGAGCGTCCCGACCTCGACGGAGGAGAGCGTCGTGAAGAGCTCGGTTCCTCCGGCGAGCGTAACTGTCATCGTTTCCCAGAGAGCCATCTTATCCGCTCAGGGCTAACGCCCTGCGTTTGTTGAAAACAAGCTCGATATCCTGACCGCTGATCCTCCCCTCGGCTGCGATCGAGACGTCCCGGCTCGAGTGAAATGTCGCCTTGACGTCCTCAAATTCCCGGGCCAAGGTTGAAATCTCCGAGCGGAGGTCGGACGTCTGGGCGTGAATCGCCGAGATGATCGACCTCGTATCCAGAACGGCCCGCCGTTCGTCGAGCAACAGAGCCCGCGTCTCGGTCGGAGAAAGAATCTGGGAGATGAGCGAGAGCTTTTCGCTCCGGCCCAGACGCCCGAATCGATCGATGAAATACTCCGACGGGTCGCCTCCGGCGTGTATATGTTCGAACAGGTCCCGAAATCGCTTCGTCGCTCCGGCCGTATGAATGAATTCTCCGCCGTGATACACACCCATAACGTCGGAGGGACGCCCGTCTCCGGCATACCCTCCCGATTGACGGGAGCCGAGTCCCTTGGCGAGCTCCGACTTCGCAGCAGCTGCAAGAGCCAATAACGTAGCCGTTATCCCGGCCGCGAGAAGCCCTCCGGTGAGCGGATTCTCGGCGAAGCTCTTTCCCCAGATAATCGCGATCAGGGCCGGAATTACCGAGTCGAGCGTCTGGGCGATCGCATCGATCAGGGCGATCGCGAAGCTCTCGGCCTGAGCCCCTCCTTCAATCGCCAAGGCTGTAAACGATCCGATGATCGCCTGAGCCGAGATCGCCGAGGCCCTCTCGACGACTTGCCATGCCGACTCCATATCCGCGAGAGCCGCCTTCGTCGCGTCGGTTGCATCGTCAGCAGCCTCGATCTCCGTTCTCCAGATATCTCTCTGAGCGTCCAGAAATGAACGGAGGGCGTCCGATTGCGAGGAGGCTATATCCCGCGTCGATTGACGAAGAAATTCCGCGTATGAGGCCCAGAACGAGAGAGCCTCGTCGGCCCCGGCCTTTGAGTCGTCGGAGTCCTTTGCTCGAACCTGAGCAAGTTGTCGCGTGAACTCTTCGTAGGTGATCCGAAACTCGAGGAGATCCTTCTTCAGCTCGGCGACGTCCTCATCTCTCGTCTCCTTGGCGTTTTTAAGGTCCTCCTCGCGGAGCTTCTGCAAATCGTCGTAGAACTTGCGCCACGAATCGACGAGCGTCCGGGTCGTCTGCGTCGTGAGGTCCTCCAGAAAATCGAAATCGTTCTGGAGCTCCCGGATCTTTATTCCGATCTCGGCGATAACGAGCTTCGCCCGCTCTCCGAAAGCTTCGAACGCAGCAGAGGCCCGAGAGTCGTCATCGGCCAAGG
>ERZ869936.509-NODE-509-length-36393-cov-5.323518_pt1 | contig 36393 bp, 21 predicted proteins | sample MGYA00520876_ERZ869936 | MGnify/ENA primary metagenome ERZ869936 (study PRJEB32218, sample SAMN09650985) | biofilter metagenome | isolation source: enrty point of leading RO module | place: Saudi Arabia: Thuwal, RO plant located on Red Sea | collected 2016-02-17 ... | reverse complement strand
CAGTTCCTGCGCGTCGAGCCCCATGCCCGCCATCAGCCGCTGCGCCGCCAGCCAGGGATTGCGGCGCGCCTCCGGGCCCGGCCCCGCGTTCACCGTGCCCGTGGTGCGCTCGAAGTTGGCGAGAAACCAGGCAGCGCCGGCCACAACCAGGGTGGCGGCCAGCGCCAGCGGCAGCAGCGGGCGGCTCATGTCCGATCGGCGCCGGCGAAACGCGCCGGCCAGTCGCGCACCAGACTGTCGAGCACCTCGCCGGGCGGCAGGCGTCCGGCATAGGCGACGCCCTGCCAGGCGCGCACCAGGCCAGCGAAGTAGTGCGCGCCCTCGCGCGGCAGCGCCCGCGCCGCGGCGCGCACGCTGTCGCCCTCGGTGGCGCCGGCCGGCAGCGCCACGCGGTGCCGGTGTACCAGCGCCGACAGCGCCGCGCGGTACAGCAGCGACAGCGCCTCGCGCACGCGGTTCTCCGCGAGCAGCGCCGCTGCCGCGGCGGCGACATCGGCCGGCAGCGATTCCGGCGCGACGTTCAGGCCGAACAGCGTGTCCGGCGGGCGGTAGCGCGGCGGCTGTGCCGGCAGCCGCTGCGGCAGGTTGCGCAGCAGGTAGTAGGCGAACGCGGCGGCGAGGATGCCGGCGGCCACCCACAGCAGCGACTCGGAGATTTGCCCGAACAGCAGCGACAGGTTGCGCCAGAAACGGAAGTCGCGGCCCGCGGGTTCGCGTGCGCGCCGCTCGCCGCCGATGTAGCGCCAGCGGTTGACTTCGCGCTTGTGTCCGAACTCCGGGTCGGCCAGCACCCGGCGGATTTCCTCCGACGCCAGCGGCACGCCGGCATCCTGCGCCAGCGCTTCGCGCGGCGCGGCGAAGCCGAGCACGGCGCACAGCGCAATGGCGGCGAATACTGCGGCGGCCGCGCCGCCCAGTCTTTGCTGCAGGCGACGCAGCCGCAGCTCGATGTCCCAGCCCTCGAGCAGGGTGCGGCGGTTCAGGTAAAGGGAAAAGCCGGCGGCGACATACAGCGGTTCGACGATCGACACCGCGGCGGCATAGCACAGCGCTTCGGCGATCGACCAGTTGAAAAGCTCCGCCCAAGGATTGAGGATCGGGCCGGCATCTTCATCCGCCGCCACCGGCAGGCCGCCGGTGGGCTGCAGCAAGTCGCCCAGCGCAAAGATCGACAGCAGGGCGACCGCCTCGAGGTGCAGGCACACGATGGTCAGCCCGACGGCGGTGCCGCGCATCTGCCGGCCGATCACCGCGCGCCGTTCCGCCGCGGCGCGCCAGCGCTGCTTTTCCAGCGAGGCGACCGGCAGCATCAGCGAGCGCGCCAGATCGAAGCGCTGCAGGGTAAGCGCCGAGATGAGCCCCGGGTGCAGCCACTGGCGCGCGTTCGCCAGGGTCTTGCGCACCCCGCAGGGCTCGCCGAACACGACGCGGCTGGCGGCGAACAGCACCGCGCGGTCGAACAGCGGCTTCAGCCACCACAGCAGCAGCACCGCGTGAACGGGTTTCGGCAGCGCGGCCACCAGCGCCAGCGCGACCGGCAGGTACACCGCCAGCCACACGCCCCACAGCGGCCACCACCACTGGCGCGCCATCTGGAAGCCGAGGTCGACCGCCTCCCAGCCGATGCGCGGGCGCAGCGCGATGCTGACCCGGTCAAAGTCCACGGCCGCGACCCGCCAGGGCAAAGTAAAGCAGCGTCGCCAGCCACATCACTCCACCCACGAGATACTTGAGACGGGGCTCCAGCGCCATCGGCGACCAGAAGCCCTCGATGAAGGCCGCCACCAGGAACATCAGCGCTGCGCCGTACATGATCCGCACCGCGGGGCCGGCCGCCAGCACCAGGGCGGCCTTGCGCGAGCGCCCGCCGGGCGCGATCAGCGCCGCGCCGAGCTTCAGGCCGGCCGCGCCGGACAGCACGATCGCGGTCAGCTCCATCGCGCTGTGCCCGGAGACGAAGGACCAGAACGGCACGGCGAAGCCGCTGGCGGTGAGATAGCCGGCGACGGCGCCGATGATCACGCCGTTGAACAGCAGGTAGAACGCCGTGCCCAGTCCGAAGGCCAGCCCGGTGGCGAAGGTCTGGAAACCGATCTTGACGTTGTTCCAGATGTAGAAGGCGAACATCAGCAGGTCGTCGTCGGATTCGCGCAGGCCGAGGCGGGGGTTTCCCGGCGCGTACATTTCCTCGAACTGCGCCACCGTGCCCGGATCGAGGATGTAGTAAATGAAGTCCGGCTCGACGCGCAGTGCCACCATCAGCGCCGCGATCGGGCCGAAGAACATCAGCGCGCAGGCGGCGACCAGCTTCCACTCGGCGCGCACCAGGCGCGGAAACTCGGCGGCGACGAAACGCAGCCAGCGCGCGGAACGGCCACCCCGCGCGCCGTACAGCAGATGATGCCCGCGCAGCACCAGGGCGTTCAGCCGGCCGACCAGCTCCCCGCCGTAGCTGCGGTCGCGCGCCAGCGCCAGCAGCTGACACAGGCGGCGATAGGCGGCCGGCACCTCGCTGTCGGCGAGGCCGGGCTCGCCGGCCGGCGGCGCGCCCCGTTTCGCCTCGCGCGCGTCGAGCCAGCGTTCGAAACGGGCGATGTCCTCGGCATACCGGGCCTCGAATGCGGTCTGCTTCACCGGCGTCCCAGCAGATGGTTGGCGATGCCGGCAAGCCGGCTGACCGCGGCCGCGCCCCTGAGCGTGCCGGTGAGCGCCGGCACCAGCTCGGCCAGTTCGGCCGCGCGCTCAGGCGTGAGCCGTTCGGAGCGTTCGGCGAAATCGATGATGCTGCGCTGTTCCGGCGTCGACAGCGCAAGCGGCGGCGCCACCGGCGTGGCGGTGGGCACGCCGGCAAGCGATGGCGGCGCTTCGCGGTACACCACCAGCGTGTTGGCGGCGAGGTCGCCGAGCCGCTTGAAGTCGCGGTTCATCACCATCGACAAGAAGCCGAGGAAGTAGAACACCGGCAGGAAGTCGAGCGCCCGCAGCAGGTTGCGCGTGAGCGATGCCGCCCAGCGCACCGGGGTGCCGTCGTCGTTGAGCACGGTAAGCCCCATCGCTCGCTTGCCCGGCGTGGCGCCGCCGCGGCGCACCTCGAACCACACCGGATACAGCCACTCGAGCAGGAAACTGGCGAGCAGCATGATGGCCACGCCGAAGCGGTTCAGCCAGCTCACCGCGATGGCCAGCACGATCAGGATGCCGCCGCGAATCGCGGCGTCGACCGCCCAGGCGAGTGCGCGCGGCACCGGTCCGGCCAGCCGCAGCGAAAGCTCGATGCCTTCCGGCGTGCCGATGTCGCGTGCGGTGTCGAGCACGCGCTCAGGCCGCGTGGAAGACGTCGCGGTAGCTCGTGTAGATCGTTGCGAGCAGCACCGGCCCGAGAATGAGCCAGCCGAGCAGCAGGGGAAGCGTGGCCACGATCATCAGCAGCAGCATCACCGCGCCGTAGACGAGGAACGGCAGGATGTTCTTCAGGCAGGCGAAGAAGCTGGTGCGCAGCGCCTCCAGCACGCCGAGATCCCTCAGCACCACCAGCGGCGTGCTGAACCACAGCGCCATGTACACCGGGATGCTCAGGCCGAGCGAAACGAGAACCAACAGGGCGAGCGAAAAGCCAAACTGTTCCCGACCGTCGACGGCGACCGTTGGATCGGGCTCCATGCCCAGCAGGACGCCGGCCATAGACGCGCCGAAGATCGCGGCCGCGATCATGAAGATGAGGATGAAGGCGACCAACGAGAACAGGCCGATGCCGAGCAGCTTGCCGAGATGGCTGCCGAAGGCGGAGAAGAGCTGACTCACCCGCACTTGCCGATCCTCGTGCGCGTCGTCGCAGGCCAGCATGACGCCGCCGAACAGCACCGGGCCGATGAAATACATCGCCAGCGCACCGATCAGCGGCACGAAGCTCAGTACGATGGCGATGACCGCAAACAGGACGAAGATGCCGATCCAGGTCAGCGACTGCTGCCGCGTCAGCGCGCGCCCGCCGCTGATCCACGACCAGCCGCGACCCGCCGGCAGCGCCCGCCCATCCGGCAGAAAGTCGTCTTCCTGCGGCGCGCGGATGTCCGCGACGCGCGCCTTTGGTGCGGCATACGGGTCGGTTCCCATGGGCTGCTCTCCCTCAAGTGTGCCGCGCGCCGGTGAGCCGCCGCACCCTGCAGCGGTCTGCGTCGCGGGTCCTGCCGGGTGTGGCCAAATGCAAATGGTATGCCGGAACCGGCGCTGGCGGTGGTCTCAGCCGCCGCGGCGGCCGCGCGGCGCAGGCTTGCGGGCCGGGGGCGCCGCGATGCCGGCCTCCGCTGCCGGCGCAATCAGCAGCCCGTAGCTGGCGTCGATGCCGGCGCGCAGCCGCTCGGTCACCCGGTGGTCGCGAAAGCGCGCAGCCAGCGCCGGATCGCGCTCCAGATCGCGCGCGAGGCGCGCGCCGTCGGCCTGCGCGTAGTTGCGGATCAGGCTGCCGGCCTGCGCCGCGTCGCCATCGAGCGCGGTCTCGATCATGAACACCGGCGAGGCGAAGGGCCGCGACGGGTGATCGACGTTGTCCGCCGGCGTCACGCCAAGATGCAGGCCGCTGAACACCCAGAGTTCGTCGGCCAGCTGTTCGAGGATGCTCAGCACCAGGATGTCCGACTGCGCGGCTTCGTCGCCGGCCAGCCCGGCGCGGGTGCGAAACTCGTTGAGCCCGAGCACGTAGCACAGCCCGGCGCGGTGCACCAGCGTGCCGCGGATCTCGGATTGCTGCAGGCGGTCGGCGAGCGTGCCGACGCGACGTTCGTGGTAGTGCACCGTCGCGCCGTCGCGGGTGATCTCGATGTAGCTCACGTTGAGCGCGTCCGGCGCAAGGTACGAGCGGCGAAAGCACAGCAGCCGCTTGGGCAGCGCGCGCACGAACGATTCCGGCGGCAGGCGGATTCTCGACAGCGCGTCGATCGCCGAGAGCAGATCGTCCTGGCCGGCGGGCGGCTGGGCGAGCAGGCCGGCCTCCTCGAACAGCTGGGCAAGCCGCGTGAGCTTCTTGTAGCTCAGCGCCGGCGCGGTGTCGCTGCGCACCTTGTAGAGATCCTTCTCGTTGATGCGCAGCGGCAGCGCGCGCTTTGCCAGCGTGCGGAAGAACTCCGGGATGGAGCCGTGCCGCGCAAGCTGCGTCGCGATCACCTGCCGGCACAGGTCGCGCAGACGCTGCCGCTCGGGGTCGTAGGACTGTGCCATGTCGGGGGTGCCGGGCTCGAGGGGGTTAGCTGTTGTTCGCAATGCCTGGGGCGCAGTTTCTCAGTTCTTCGCGGAAACTGGGAAGCACTTCGAAAAATTCACGAGCTATCGTGCGGGCCGTACTGATTCGAAACCCGCGACAGTCCGGCAAGGCCGGCACTGCCGCCCGCACAGAGGAGACGATCGCAATGGACCAGCCCGCAAGCCGATTCGGACTCGAACGCGAGGCCCTGCTCGCGCGCCTGTTTCCCGCAGGCTTTCCGACCCTGTGGTGTCCGCTGATCACGCATTATGCCGGCGACGGCAGCATCGACCGGGCGCGTATGCGGGCGCACATTGCCCATCTGGCGCCGCAGGTCGGCGGCTTTCTGCTGCCCGGTTCCACCGGCGACGGCTGGGAGCTCGACGACGCCGAAACCAGCGCTTTGATCGAGATCGGTATCGGCGAAGTCGCCCGGGTGAAGCGCAAACTGCTGATCGGCGCGCTGCGCTTTCGCAGCGACGAGGTGATGGCCGCGATTTCGGACGCGCTGGCGGTCGTGCGGCGCGTTACCGGCGCCGCCAGCGATAAATCGGCGATGGACGGTTCGCCGGTGTGCGGGTTCACCGTGTGCGCGCCGAAGGGGCGCGAGCTCGGCCAGGCGCAGATTCGTGCCGCCCTGGAAGCGGTGCTGACGCTCGGGTTGCCGACATCGCTGTACCAGTTGCCGCAGATCACCGAGAACGAGATCGCGCCGCAGACGGTTGCCGGGCTGGCCGAGCGGTTCCCGAATTTCTATCTGTTCAAGGACACCAGCGGTGCCGACCGGGTGGCGGCGGCCGGCGTCGATTCGATCGTGATGCTGCGCGGCGCGGAAGGCGACTACGCGCAGCAGCTTTCGCTTGGCGGCGGGCGCTACGACGCTTTTCTGCTGAGCACCGCCAATGCCTTCGCGCAGCCGCTGGCGCAGATCCGGGCCGAACTGGAAGCGGGCGCGACCGATCGCGCGCGGGAACTGTCCGGACGGGTGAGCGCCGCGGTGGCGCAGGCCTTTGCCCTGGCGCAGCCGCTGCCTTACGGCAACGCCTTCGCCAACGCCAACAAGGCGCTGGATCATTTCTTCGCCTTCGGTCCGCGCGCGGCCGAGGTGCCCGGCCCGTGGCTGCGCAACGGCCAGCGGCTGCCGCAGGCGATGCTTGCGTCGGTGGGCGAAGCGCTGACCCGCCACCGGCTGATGCCGGAGACGGGTTACCTCGTCGCGGCTGCCGCTTAACGGCTGCGGCGTGCGCGCCGCGCGTTAGGCAGCGTTGCCGCTTCGACCTTGGACAGCGCCCGCGCCGCCGACTTGCGGGCCGGCTTGAGGCGGGCCGCCACCCGCTTGCCGGCCTGGGTGGCGCTGCGTTTCGCTTTCGGAAGCTGCTTGGTCAGACGCGTGGCGGCCGACTTCACCGCCTTGCGTATGCGGCGCTCGGCCGGCGCGAGCCGGCGGGCGGCGTCCTTCGCGGTTCGGGTGATGGCGCGCTTGGCCTTGCGCTGAAGCGGCTTGAGCTTCTTGCGCGTGGTGGCGAGCGCGGACTGAGCCGCCTTTTTCGCCGCCGGCACCCGCTTGCGCGCCGCCGCCGCAGCCTTCTTCGCCGTGCTGCGGGCTTTTTTCGCCACCGGCTTCAGCGCCTTCGAGATGCGCTGGCCGAGCGAGGCGCGGGTGGCCTTGCTTCGCGTCCTGGCCTTTGTCGCGCGTGACGCGGTTTTCTTCGCGCCCGAAGCCTTGCGTGCGGCGGTGCTTGTCTTTCTTGTTGCCATCCCGATCCTCCCGTTGTTCGGCCCGTCGCGCGCCGGCGGCCGCGGGGCCCTGTGCGGAAAGATACTGCATTGCCTGCGCGGGCGAAACCGGAAACCGCGCGGCATGAACCGTGTCTGCACCGGACTGCGTACACTGGCGCACCTTTGAGCACGACCGGACCGCATGTGGCGCCGGCGAAACGATCACCGACCCGATGCGAAAGTCCGCTTTGAAGCGTTGCGCGCGCCTTCGGCGCCTGCCGGCACTGGCCGGCGTCATCCTGTTGCTCGGCCAGACGCTTGCCGCGGCGGCAAACCCCGAATCACTTGCCGCGCCGGAAGACCCGCGCGCGCAGTTCGCCGCGCGCGGACTGGAATTGAGCGCGGCCTACACCGGCGAATTCGCCGCGGTGCTGTCCGGCGGCGCCCGCCGCGGCTCGACCTGGCTGGGGCTGGCGGAAGCCGCGCTGTCGGTGGATGGCGCGCGCCTGGGCGTCGGCGCCGGCAGCCGCGGCTATCTGCACCTCATCCGCCCGCACGGCGGTGATCCGGCCGAGGCGGTTGGCGATGCGCAGGGCGTGAGCAACATCGCGGCCTCGTCGCGCGGGCGCATCCTCGAAGCCTGGCTGCAGCAGAACCTGTTTGACGACCGGCTGTCGTTGCTGGCGGGCCGCTACGATCTGAACAGCGAGTTCTACCACCTGCAGGCGGCGATGCTGTTTCTGAATTCTTCGTTCGGCATCGGCCCGGATCTGTCTCCGGTCGGCGTGGCGGGTCCTTCCGTGTATCCGGACACCGCGATTGCCGCCCGTGCGGCATTGCGGCCGGTTGCCGGCGTGGTGCTGCGCGGTGCGGTGCTCAACGGCGTGCCGGTGGGCATCACGCGTGCGAATGGGCGCAGCGGCGTCCGCCGCAGCGGCGACGGCCTGCTTGCCATCGGTGAGGCAGCCCTGGTGTGGCCGGGCGGATCGTCGATGCATGGCGAGGCGCACGCGGCCGGCCGGCATCGTCCCGCGGGACGCGACGCGGCGGAGGCCGCGCGCGACGGCAAGCTGGCGTTGGGTGCCTGGCGGTTTCGCAGCACGTTCGAATCGCTGAGCCCCGGCGCGCCGGACGAAATCGGTGCGACCGGCGTCTACCTGCTGGGCGAGGACACGCTGTGGCGCGACGCCGGCAATTCCTCGCGGCGGTTGCGCGCCTTTGCGCAGCTCGGCTTCGGCGATGCGGACGTGGCGCGCTTCGCGCGCTACCTCGGCGCGGGCTTGGTGCTGGACGCGCCGTTGCCGTCGCGGCCCGACGACCAGCTGGGGCTCGCGTTCGCGCAGGCGCGTAACGGCGCGCCCTATCTCGACGCGGTACGGGCCGGCGGCGGCGGCGCCGACCGTGCCGAAACTTCGGTGGAGCTGACCTGGAGCGCGCAACTGCGCGGCGGCGTTACCCTGCAGCCCAGCCTGCAGTATGTGTCGAATCCAGGCACCGATCCCGCGCTGGACGATGCGCTCGCACTGCTGGTGCGCCTGCAGGCGGGATTCTGACGCCGCCGCGTGCCGCGACCGCCGGTCAGCCGGTGTCGCGGTCGTCGGCGGATGCGCCGAGTTCGTGTTCCGGCCGGGTGGATGCGGCTGCCTGTTCGTGCGCTGAAGCCGGCGCGGCTTCGGGTGAATCGTCTTCGAGGTCGCGCCTGTCGTGAAGATTTCTGGACGGAATCCGGGAGGCTTTCACCTTCAGAAACGTGGGCTTCGGGGCAGACATGAGTTCTCCGTTGAAAGAAACAGGTCGCACGGTGCCGCCGCCGGAACGGCAGCGACGGGCGCAGGCGACCCGAACTCCCCCTCGATTTGTAGCCGGAACCGCGCCCTCTGGTGCGCGGCGGCTGCTGCCCGTAACGGGCGAGTAGCGGTCGATATGACACTGGACGGGTCCCCTTCAGTTGCCGTTGGGTCCGTCGGTGCGAGGCGGCAAGAGTCGCCTCATCAGTCTGCACGCAGCGACTCGAATCTTCGGGGAGTCCGGCCGCCTACGATTTCACTATAGACGACCGCTGCGGCGTCACAAGTCGGACGTGTTGGGCGCGCCGTGTCGCGGTTTCAACTACAGTCGAAGCTCGCGCTCAGTACACCGACCGGCCACCAGAGATATCGAAGACCCCGCCGGTAGTGAACGAACACTCCCCGGAACACATCCACGCCACCATCGCGGCCACTTCGCCGGCGTTTACGAGCCGCTGTATCGGCGTCTGCTCGACCATCGACTTGACCAGCGACTCGGGAAAGGCTTTCACCATGTCGGTGCCGATGCCGGTCGGGGTGATGCAGTTGACCAGTACCCCGGTTTGCGCCAGGTCCTTGCCCAGCGCCTTGGTGAACCCGATCACCGCCGCCTTCGAGGTGGAGTACGGCGTGAAGTAAGGACTTCCGTTTTTTCCGGCGATCGACGCGATGTTGACGATGCGCCCGTAGCGCTGGCCGATCATGACCGGCACCACCGCACGGCACACCAGGTAGACGCCGTCCACGTTCACTGCCATCACCTGCCGCCATTCCTGCGGGCTGTACTCCCAGCTGCGGCGCACCGGCCCGGCGATGCCGGCGTTGTTGACCAGAATGTCGATGCGCCCCAGCGCGGTGCGCGTCGCCTTGACCCCGGCGTCGACCTCGCTTTCACTGGTGACGTCCACCGCCGCGGTGTGCACCGTGCCGCGTGCCCGCAGCCGCGCCGACTCGGTTTCCAGCGCCTGCGCGTCGCGATCCCACATCGACACCGCCGCGCCGGATTCGAGCAGCCGCTCGACGATGGCGAGCCCCAGCCCGCGCGCCGCGCCGGTCACCACCGCGGCGCGCCCCTTCAGATCGATTTCGTTCACGTACTTGTCTCCCCGGCGCCTGATACCCGCGCCAGTCTATCGCTTCACGCGGCGGACGGCGGTGCCCTGGCACTCCACGCGGCGGAGCGCCAAGGTCTTGAAGTGCATTGGGTACTCTCGCCACGTTGTTGCCATTGCGTCGACGCGAGGCGGTCTTGCTTGCGTTCTTGTTGCTTTCCGTTTTTTTCGGACGGCATAATGATTCGCGTTCGTTTGCCGACGAACAGCTCGGCGACCTTTGCGGGCGCGAGCCCGGATCCTGCCGGCGGACGCCATTGCGCGGCATTTGAGCGCGCCCGATTGATAGGCGGCTGTTCCGTTTTGCGGAGGAGCAAGGGTGCAGGGTCAGTCGCGGCAGGAATCGGGTGAGCAGCGGGATGCGTTCCGCGTCTCGGCGCCGTCGATCGAGTTGCCAAAGGGTGGCGGCGCGATCCGTGGTATCGGCGAGAAGTTTTCCGCCAATCCGGTCACCGGCACGGGCTCGCTGTCGGTACCGGTTGCGCGGTCGCCCGGGCGAGGCCGCTGCGGCCCGGAACTTTCGCTTTACTCCGATTCCGGCGCCGGCAATGGTCTTTTCGGCTATGGCTGGCAACTGGCCCTCCCGGCGATCACTCGCAAGACCGACAAGGGGCTGCCGGTCTACGACGACAGCGCGGAATCCGACGTGTTCCTGCTGTCCGGTGCGGAAGATCTGGTCAGGTCGCTGGTCGAGACGTCGAGCGGCTGGGTCCGCCAGCCGCCGCGCGAAGAAACGCTCGACACCGGACGCCATCAGGTGTTCGCCTACCGGCCGCGCACCGAAGGCCTGTTTGCCACAATCGAACGCTGGGCGCGCGTCGACGGCGGCGATACCTTCTGGCGCACGATTTCGCGCGACAACGTTACCACTTACTACGGGCGCCGGGACGACGCGCGGGTGCGCGATCCGGCGGAGCCTGCACGCATCTTCTCCTGGCTGATCAGCGAAACCCACGACGACCGCGGCAACGTGGTTCGCTATGAGTATCGGCGCGAGAACCGCGACGGCGTCGATGTCGGGCAGGCGCATGAGCGCAACCGCACGGCTGCCACGGTGGAAGCCGGCACCTACCTGAAGCGTATCAGTTACGGCAACACGCCGTCGCGGCTGTCTCCCGACTATGCCAACGGGGTCCAGTGGCACTTCGAGGCGGTGTTCGATTACGGCGAGGGCCACTACGACGAAGCACCGCCGGATGCGCGGGGCCGCGTATTTTCGACTGCCTCGCCGCAGGCGCCTGCCGGTGCGCGCTGGCCGGTGCGCGCCGACCCGTTTTCCAGTCACCGGGCCGGGTTCGAGGTGCGCAGCTACCGATTGTGCCGGCGCGTGCTGATGTTCCATCGATTTCCAGCGCTGGGCGCCGATCCGGTGCTGGTCAAGTCGACCGAGTTCAGCTACCGGGAGACGCCGGCCGCGACGTTTCTTGATTCGGTTAGGCATGCCGGTTTCGTGGCTTTCGCAGGGCGGGGACTCTACAAGCGCACGCTTCCGCCCTTGTCGTTCGACTATTCCCGGCCGCCCTCGGCTGACGAAGTCTTGCGACTGCCGGTCGAAACCGTCTCCGGCGACAGCGTTGAAAATCTGCCGGCGGGACTTGGTGCGAGCCACCAATGGGTCGACTTGCATGGCGACGGGGTTTCCGGCGTGCTGGGCGAGCGCGAAGGCGCCTGGTATTTCAAGCGCAACCTCGGCGAAGGCAGGTTCGGCCCTGTCGAGACCGTGCCCGGTTACCCGTCGGTCGCGGCGCGCGGCACGCACCGGCTGATGGATCTTGCCGGCGACGGCCAACTGGACGTGGTGGTGGCGGAGCCGGCATTCAGCGGCTTCATCGAGCGCACGTCGGATGAAGGCTGGGCCCAATTCCGGCCCTTCGAGAGCGCGCCGACGGTCGCGTGGCAGGACCCGAACGTGCGCTTCATCGACCTGACCGGCGACGGGCTGGCCGACCTGGTCATCTCTGAACAGGAAGCGTTCGTCTGGCACCGCGCGCTCGGCGAAGCCGGCTTCGCGTCTGCGCAGCGGGTGGCAAAGCGGCTCGACGAAGAGAAGGGGCCGCAACTGGTTTTCTCGGACGGCACGCAGTCGGTGTTCCTTGCCGATATGTGTGGGGACGGATTGACCGACCTCGTGCGCATCCGCAATGGCGAGATCAGCTACTGGCCCAACCTCGGCTATGGCCGCTTTGGCGCGCGCATTTCGATGGATCGCGCGCCACTGTTCGACCACCCTGACCGCTTTGACCCGGCCCGGGTCCGCCTGGCCGACCTCGATGGCTCCGGCACCACCGACATCGTCTACCTTCATCCGGACGCGCCGCGCATGTACTTCAATCGGTCCGGCAACAGTTGGAGCGAAGGTCGGCCGATCCTGCAGTTTCCGCGCGTGGATGATCTGTCGGATGTGCAGGTGATCGACCTGCTCGGGCGCGGCACCGCCTGTCTTGTCTGGTCTTCGCCGCTGCCCGGCGATGCCGCCAGGCCGCTGCGGTACATCGACCTCATGGCTGGCGTTAAGCCGAACCTGCTGGTGGAGGTGGACAACAATCTCGGCGCCACCACCACACTCGAGTACAGGTCGTCGACGCATTTCTACCTTGCTGATCGCGCCGCGGGCAAGCCGTGGATTACACGGCTGCCGTTCCCGGTGCATGTAGTAACGCGCGTGACGGTCGAGGACCGATGGCGGCAGACGAAGTTTTCCAGCACCTACAGCTATCACCATGGATACTTCGACGGCGAGGAACGCGAGTTCCGCGGCTTCGGGCGCGTGGATCAGGTGGATGTTGAGACGTATGGCGAGTTTGTTTCGGGCAACGCGGCAAGCCCGTATGTGACCGACGATCGCACGCTCTACCAGCCGCCGGTCAAGACCGTGACCTGGCACCATACCGGCGCCGCGGAAGACCGGTCGCGCATATTTGCGGCCTTCGAGCGTGAGTACTTCAGCTTGCCCGGCTTCGCCGAGCACCGCCTGCCGCAGCCTGCGTTGCCGACGAACCTCGCGGCCGACGAGTGGCGCGAGGCAGCGCGCGCCTGCAAGGGCATGACCCTGCGCCAGGAAGTGTTCGAGCTGGACGTCGACGCATTGGACGAAGGCCGAGAGGTGCCGGTGCGCCTGTTCAGCACCGCCTTCCACAACTGCGAGATCCGGCGCCTGCAGCCGCGCGGCGACAACCGCCACGCGGTTTTCCTGGTGACCGAGAGCGAAGCGCTGACCCATCACTACGAGCACGATCTGCGCCATGCCGGCGCCACGCCCGATCCGCGCATCGCGCACACGCTGAACTTGCGCATCGATGACTACGGAAATGTGCTCGAAGCCGTTGCGGCGGCCTATCCGCGCATCGGCGTCTACACCGATAGCAGGCTGAGCGCGGCGCAGCTTGCGTTGGTGCGTCAAGTGCAGAACGGCGAGCTTCACCTCGCGTTGAATCGCACCCGCTATACCGACGACGTGCTCGGCAATGATGTCCGACGCTTGCGCGTCCCTTGTCAGATGCAGACGTGGGAGGTGACCGGCGTCGGGCCGGCTGCCGGCCGCTATTTCACGCTGGAGGCCCTGCGGGCCGCGAACCTGTCGGGTGGCGGCACGACGGCAATCCCTTATCACCAGACACCGGACCGCACGACCCCGCAGCGGCGCCTGGTCGAATGCCGGCGCACCCTTTTCTTCGCTGACAACCTTTCCGGGCACCGCGATTTCGGCGAATGCGGACCGCTGGCTTTGCCATATGAAAGCTACAAGCTGGCGCTGACCGAAGATCTGCTGCAGCGCGTTTTCACCGGCACTGGGCAACTGCCGGCCGCGCTGGCCGCGCTCGACGAGCAGGCCAACGGATGGCCGGTCGGCGGTTACCGGCGCGGCGACACGCTGTTCACCGACAACCCGGTTTCGACTGCGCCGCTCGACCAGCAGTACTGGATCTCATCCGGTGTCGCGGGATTGGAACCGGACGCGGCAGAACACTTTTTCCTGCCCGAGCGGTATACGGACCCTTTCGGCAACGTCACCAGACTGGAATTCGATCCCCTCGACCTATTCGTCCGTTCCAGCACGGATGCACTGCTTAACACGAGCGTGGTGGAGCGATTCGACTACCGCGTGCTGGCGCCGCTCGAGTTGCTCGACGCCAATGGCAACCGGACAGAGGTCGTGTTCGATGCCCTCGGAATGGTCGTCGCGACGGCGACCAAGGGCAAACAGACGTCGAACGGCTGGGAGGGCGACAACCTGGGCGGCTTCGATGAAGCGTTGATCAACCCGCCGACTGCCGATGTCGTCGCATTCTGTACTGCCAATGCGCAGGACGATGTGCGGGCAAGGGACTGGCTGGGCAATGCCAGCGCGCGATTCGTGTACCACTTCGGCGAGCGCACCGATGTGACCGGCAAGATTGTGTGGAACGATCGAATGGCCGGTGCCTGCGGCATCGTGCGTGAGCGTCACGCCGGCCAGCTTGCCGCCAACGAGACCAGCTCTTTGCAGGTGGCGCTCGAGTGCTCCGATGGCAGCGGCAACGTGCTGATGAAGAAAGTGCAGGCCGAACCCGATCCGGATACCGGGCAGTCGCGCTGGATTGTCAATGGCCTGACCGTGCTCAACAACAAGGGCAAGCCGGTCAAGCAGTACGAGCCAGCGTTCAGCGCCAAGTTTGGTTGTGAGCCGCCGCAGGCGAATGGCGTGACGACCGTGACCTATTACGATGCGGCCGGCCGCGCGGTGCGCACGGAAATGCCGGATGGCACGTTCAGCAGGGTCGAGTTTTCCCCCTGGCATGTGAAAACGTTTGATGCCAACGATACTGTCTTCGAGCCACAATGCTCCTGGTATCGACAGAACGGTCGCAACCGGTTCAACCCGGCAGACACACTTCCAATCCCGATGCCCGGCGCCACAGCGCCGACCCCGGATGAGCGAGCCGGCTGGTTGTCAGCCCGACACGCCAATACGCCGGCACAGGTTCATCTCGACAGTCTGGGCCGCGAAGTTATCGCGATCGCGCATAACCGCGTTGAGGATGCGACTGGCCAACACACCTACGACGGCCGGCAATGGAAGGACGAGTTCTACCTCACCTTCACCAGGCTCGATGCCGAAGGAAAGCCGTTGTGGATACGCGACGCGCGCGGCAACCTGGTGATGCAGTACATTACGCCGCCGAAGCCAACGCGCTGGGCAGAGCAACCGAATGAAAGTGTCCCGGCAGGCAGCGTTCCCTGCTACGACATCGCCGGCAATCTGCTCCACCAGCACAGCATGGACGCGGGCGACCGGTGGATGCTGATGGATGCCGCCGGCCAGCCGATGCTCGCCTGGGACGCCAACGATACAAGAGACGATGCAACCGGGCAGACGAGGCTAGAGCAGCGCGTGTTCCGCACCCGCTACGATCGCCTGCACCGGCCGGTCGCACAGTCGCTGGCGATCAACGGCGGCGCCCCGGTACTGATCGAGGCCTTTGAGTACTGCGACACCTCGGCGCCGAACGGCGCCGCTAACCTGGCCGACGCCCGGCGCCGCAACCTTATCGGCCAGGCTGTCCGCCACTGGGACCCGAGCGGACGCGCTACCGTCGAACGCGTCGGCTTCAACGGAACAGTCGAGGCGATCACCCGCACCCTGGTGGCCAACGTCAAGTCGCTCGTGGTGGACTGGAACGTCTCCGATCGTGATGTGCTGCTCGACAGAGACCAGCAAACGCAGACGCTGGAAACCTTTCATCAGCAGACGGAATACGATGCGCTCCGCCGCATGACGCGTCTGTACAACTGGCATCGCGGCGATGGCAGCCGGGTGGCAATCTACGAACCCGAGTACAACGAGCGCGGCGCGCTGCGAAAGGAAAGGCTCGCTGTGCGCGCGATCAAGACCGCGGCGGGGGCCAACCGCGCAAATGCCCGAAACGCGACCGTCATCGAAGAGATTGCGTACAACGCAAAGGGGCAGAAGATCCTGCTCCGGCTGGGCAACGGCACATCCACCCGCTACAGCTACGATCCGCAGACCTTCCGGCTGCGGTCGCTGACCACAGACCGCGGCGCCGCAGTGGCGGGGGAGCAACGCCTGCAGGAACTCGGCTATACCTACGACCCCGTCGGCAACATCACGCACATGCGCGATGCCGCGCAGCCGACGGTCTACAGCAGCAACGCAGCAATTCGTCCCGAGCACCACTATGTCTACGATGCGCTGTACCGGTTGATCGAAGGCACGGGCCGGGAGAATCCAAACGCACCGCCGTCGCATCCGGAAGGCACGTGGCCGCGCGGTCCGGTGCCGACGGCGGACGTGCCGCATAACTACACCCAGCGGTATATCTACGACCCCGTGGGCAATTTCGTCGAGATGCGTCATCTGCCGGGACAGGGTTCAGGGTGGACGCGGCACTACACCGTGCAGGCCGACAGCAACCGCCTCGACCGGACTTGGTACAACAGCGATACCGCCGGCGCCGTGACCTACCGCCACGATCCCCACGGCAACATGCTCAACCTCGATCGCACTGCGCCGGGGCAGGACATGCGCTGGGACTGGCGCGACATGATCCGCGCGCTCGACCTCGGTGGCGGTGGCGATGCGTTCTACAACTACGGCATCGACAAGCAGCGCACTCGCAAACGCATCGTGCGCAACGTCGCCGCCGGCGGCACCATCACCGAAGACCGCATCTACCTCGGCGGGTACGAACTCTACCGGCGCCGCGATCCGCAGGGAGACGTAGTCGAGGAGATCGACTCGCTGCACCTGTTCGAGGGCGAGCAGCGGGTACTGCTGGTCGACGACGTCATTATCTCCCAGCCGCCGCGACCTGACAGTCTGCCGGTGCGCGAGCAGACGCTATGGCGATATCAGTACGGCAACCACCTCGGCTCGGTGGGGCTGGAGCTGGATGATGTTGCCCGCGTGATCTCGTACGAGGAATTCCATCCCTACGGCACCAGCGCTTACCGGGTCCTCAATAGCGCGATTGAAGCGCCGCCGAAGCGGTATCGGTATACGGGGATGGAGAGGGACGAGGAGAGCGGGTTGAGCTATCACGCGGCGAGGCACTACCTGCCCGCGCTCGGGAGGTGGACAAGCTGCGATCCCAAAGGCGTCAAGGCGTTCATCGATGTCTACGTCTACTGCGCTTTGAACCCCGTTGTGTTGCTGGATCAATCCGGCTTGCAGCAAAGCTGGTCCAGATCGATGCCGACCAGCAAAGAGATTGCGCAGGGCCGCAGTATTCCAGAAGAACACGAAGAATGGGGCACGTTACCCAGCTCGATACGCGCTCGCCTGAAGGACGCCGGACCCGGGGTCTTCGCGTTCCCCGGAACCGTCCGCACCCCGCGCGGCGACTTTGCGGCGGATTTCGTCGTCGTCAAGAGATCGAGCGGCGATATCCATGGGTTTCAGGCGTGGCCATCCGAGAAGGATCTGGCGAACTTCACTGGCGGCGACCCCGAGATCGCCAAGAAGCACTACGAGGTGCGTCGCGCGAAAGAGCGGGACATTCTCCGTTACATGGAGTTGGGTCTTTCCATTGACGATGCATCTGCTTGGCACCGAGCGGATGCAGAGGCTATCTTGAAAGGTATGGTTGAGAAATTTGGAGAAGTGTTTGCTGGCGGGTCTCCGCTCCAGCCAGTTCATCCCGCAGCGTCTGGCAGCTCACTCAGATCGGAAATTCAGACGGGAAAATTCGCCACCAACGCCGCAGAGAAAGTCGTTGGCCTGCTTTCGGATGACGTGCTCAGGAAGATGCCGAAGGAAATCGCGGACGTACTGAGAGCTGAGAAGCTTTTGTTTAAGGACAAGAGCACAGTCGCTGTTTTGCAGGGAATCGTAGATGGAAAAATTGTCACGCTCGTGACTACGACCAGCGAAAAAACCACACAGGGTCTTCGAGAACTACAAAAGCGAGGCCTTCTTGACAAGAGTCTGGAGATCGTAGATTCAACAAGAATTCTTGGTCAGTCAGATAAGACAGGGAAATTCGTCAAACGCTTTGGGTCTGACAGCGTTGAGATGTTTGTGCATGCAGAACAGGTGCTCGCTGTAGAGGCGTCAAAGAGAGGACTTGAGCAGAGCAGGGTTGCAACCTCTATCAATGCCTGCAAAGAAGTTTGCACCTCCATGTTCGGACCTGGGGGCGACCTTTATCCTGAGATCATTCACTTAAACCCACAGGGCTATAGATAGATCCAAAGGATTTGAGGGTGACTTTATTGCTTTCGAAAGAGAAACCAAGCGGGCTAGAAAACTCGCATGACGCCAGCGATAACGGGCTCACAGATTTCAGTAATTAGGGAGTGAGAAGCGTGGCAAAGAGAACGAGAAAGTCCGGTACGAAGAGCGCATCCGCGCCGAGGCCTCGAAAGGCCACGAGTCCACCAAGGCGTAAGAAGGCGATTGGAGAAGCTGCTGCGAGAGAATCATCCGATGCGCGCGCTGCCCCTTTCGTGCAGTTGCGCGTGCGAGGAACCGTATTGATTGCCGACGGGCGCGGCGCGGCGGGCCTAGTAGTTTGCGCGTTCGACCGGGATTTGCGGCGACGGGAGTTGCTAGGGCAGGCGATAACGGACGCGGCCGGGCGCTACGAGATCCGTTACTCCTTGAAGCGTTATGCGCGCGCCGAGTCGGGCAGCGCGGACTTGCAGATTGCAGTATTCGCGTCCACAGATTCGAAGTGTCTACTGGTTGAGTCGGGCGTGGTCTTCAACGCGGGTGCGGACGCAACGATCGACCTGATGATTGCCGACTCATCGCAACGCCGCTCGGAGTTCGAGATCTACATCGACCGATTGGCGCCGCTGCTCAAAGGGCAGGCCGATGACGACAAGGATCTCGCTTTTGGCGAGCTGACAGAGGCCGACATTGAATTCCTTGCCGCCGAGGCGGGCGTCGAGCGAGCGTCGATCGAGGCGCTGCGCGAGGCCCATCGCGTGGCGCGCGAGTTCATCCCGCAGGCTTTTCCCGCCTGCTTCGGTTGGTTTCGAAAGGGCATCAACGCCACCGTAGAAGCAGTTCGTGCGACCTCGACAGGAGAGCTGCGCCGGCTGCTGGTCGAAGCGATCGACGAAGGCATCTGCCCTGCTGCGATGCGGGACGGGATTGAGGAGTTGCTCGACTCCATCGGGCAACCAGAGCGCTCGGAGGTCAGGCGCGTGCTCGGCGCAATTGGCCTCGAGGCGGATCAGGTGCGCGCAGTCGCGGCGCAACTGGACAGCGTAGAGGCTGTCGACGAAATCACGCTTCGCGCCCTCACGCAGTCAGGCACGCTCGAACCCGTGCATGTTGATCGCCTTGGCCTGGCGGCTTCGTTGTTGCGATTGACCAACGGCGGTGAGGCGCTCGTCGAAGCGGCGCTCGGGCGGCCGCTCGAATCGCTCGGCGGGCGTTCGCCAACGCGCAGTGAAGATCTCGCCCGAATGACGGTGGACGAGTGGACCGGTCTGCTCAAAGAGGGCGCAGCGCCGGTGGCAGAAGGTTCCACCGTCGAGGAGTTTGCCAAGACGATTTCGGAGGAAAGCGCCGGCGCATATCCTACCGTGGCGCTGATGCAACGGGCGCTGCGTAAAGACAGCAATCCGGATGCGCCGCTGGCGCTGCTGGCCGCGCGCAACGAAGAACTCGACCTGTTGGCGCTCGACCTTACCGAGGGCAGCGCAGACCGCGCGAAACTCGATCGCGGCACACTGTCCGAAGAACAGGCCGCAACCGCGATCGGCCAACTCAGGACCATGCAGCGCATGCTGTCGATTGGGGGCCATCCGACGATCGCGCAGAAGCTGATCGAGAGCGGATTCCGGCATGCGACGAGGGTCGCGCTTGCTACGCAGGCGGACCTGGTCGAGAAGGCAGGCCTCGACCAGCAGGAGGCCGCGCGAGTTCACGAACGGGCGTACACCAACGGCCTTGCCGCCGTGCATGCATGGATGGCGGTGCGCGACGCGCAGACCGATCGCCAGATGATCAGCGGCATCGGCATGTCGATGTCGGCAGCGACTGCCGCCGATCGCCAGATCGCGCGTTGGGCCGACATGTTCGGGTCTGCTGATGCCTGCGACTGCGATCACTGCCAGTCGGTGCTGGGGCCCGGTGCGTACTTCGTCGACCTGATGCACTACGTGGAGCGATTCATACTCGCGCCGAGCACCGGAGTTGTCGCGGACATGCGCCTGCCCACGCGCCGCGCTGACCTCTGGACCGACAAGCTGGTTTCCTGCGCGGCCACCGATGAGATCGTGCCGACGCTGGATATCGTGAACGGGCTGCTCGAAGCGTGGATCGGAAAGCAGCGAACACAGTGGGCATCGGCGTCGGCAATTCATCGGGAGATCGCGAACCCGGCGTCCTCGGAACCGGCATTCGCCCTGCCGGTGAACTTTCCGCTCGAACGTCTGGAGACCCTGCTTGCGCATTTCGGATTATCGCGCGACCGCATCGTTCGGGTGCTGGACGGTAGCGCCGCCCTGCGGCGCTTGTCACGGCTGCGTACCTGGCCTGCCGAACTTGGATTGATACAGCAGGAGAGAGCAGACGATGCCTCCGCCGCCTTGTACTTCCAGCAGTTGTACCGAATCAGCCAGATCCTGCCGAACGGCCCCGGCCGCTTCGACGAGCTTATCGGCACGCTTGACCTGACGACCGTACAGGATGCGACCGGCCTGCAGCGGGACGTGGTGCGACTGCTGTTGCGCAGCCGTTTTGTCAGCACCGACGGTTCGGGTGTACCTGCGGTGACGCTGACGTTGACGGCGTTGCCGGGAGATGTTCAGAACACCGTTGAGCACGTCGGCAACCTGACCCGCCGGCGGCTCGACCGGCTGCATCGCCTCACCCGGCTGTGGCGCAAACTGCCGTGGACGGTGAACGAGCTGGATCATGCGCTGGAGCAGCTTTCTCCGCCCAACACGCCGGCCGCCCTGAACGACAATGCGCTGACCGGCATCGTCAATCTGCTCGACCTTGCCGAATCGACCGGACTCGCTTTCGACGAGGTCATGTCCCTGTGGCGCGACCTCCCGCGCGAAGGCTTCCGCGGGCAGGCTTCGCTATTCGACCGGCGATTCAACGCCGAACCGTTCCGCGCCCGTTCAGGGGCGTGGCCTGGTGCGCTGCCCATCCAATTGCCCCTGCCGGTGACCGCGATATCGACCGCAGGTGCGGACAGTCACGCCGCACGCCTGCTGTCCGCACTGCGGATGGACGAGGCGCAATTCGCGGAACTGGTCGAGGCGCTGACGCTGATCGAAGTGCCGGACCCGGTCAATCCGGTGCGACTGGTGACAGTATCCGGCACGGTTCCGGCATCGCTGCGGTTGTCGAACGCGACCTTGCCGGTCCTTTACCGGCATGCGCTGCTGTGTCGAGTGTATCGGGTGCGGCCTTCCGAGTTGCTGCGCCTTGTGCGGCTGACGCCCGAGATTGCGGCGCAGGCCTCGACCGCGCGGCCGCTCGAAGCGCTCTGGGTCGCGGGGCTGCCCGACCTGGTGGCGCTGCAGCGCTTTGTGGCGTGGCAGCGCGAGAGTGGTTACTCCACGGAAGATATTGCCTGGCTGCTCGATCCTACCCGGCGGCCGGAATCCGGGCCGTTGCCTGCGGGTATCGCAACGCGGGTCCTTAAGCGCATCGCCGACGAGCGCCTCGTGGTGTTTCCGCCGACGGTGTTTACCGCCGCGGGATTTTCGGAAGCGGAGTCGCGCGAACTGGTGGCACGGCTGGAGGGCTCCGCCGTGGAGCGGATCGTCATCGGCGCAGCGCCACCGGGCTTGCCCGCGGCCGGCGCAACGGCTCAGCAGTCCGACTACCGGCTGCGGCAGGGGCTCACGGATGCTGCGCTTGAGGGTGCAGTGAGGACAGCAACCGTCCCCTGGGCGTTCGACGTCGGCCAAACGGCGGTGCTCGGCCTCGCGCGGCAGCTCGGCGAGTTCGCCGACGACGCCTTTACCGGGCTGTCGCTGACCGCCGCGCAATCGGGAGACCTTCTCGCGCTGAATCTCGACGACGGCGTGCCAGCGAACGCGCGCCGGCCCTTCATCCGCGTTACCGTTGGAACGACAACGCGTTATCGGTTGAATCCGTCATACGCAGGCGCGGGAACGCAGGCCCAGTTCGTTGTGCCGTCGGATACGGCAGGCAACGCGATAAACCTGTCGGGCATCGTGGTGCTCGGATTCCTGAAACGCAAGGCACAGGAAACGACCCAGGCCCAGGCCGGCCCCGCGCGGTCAATCGACGAAACCCTGTTCACCGGAATATTCCTGTCGGAACAGCAATCGCGCTGGCTTGTCGCGCTCGATCCGATCGTCGTGGGGGATCCTGTGCAGCCGCGACACGCGTTCCTGCGCAATCCGGCTGGCGCCGGATTCATGCTGAATGTCGAAGATATTGCCGCGGCGGTCCAGCCGCCGGTGCTGGGTGACGCGCTCGCTGGAGCGCGTCGCAAAGTGGCCACGCTGCTTCGCAACTTCGACCCGGTGAACGTTGCCGATCATGTACTGGCGGCAGAACTCAACCTGCCCCGCGATACGGTGGCCGCGTTAAGCGCAATACCGGCGGGCGCGCTCGCCGGTGTGCCTAACGGGTTGGAGGCAGTGGACCCTGCCGAGATATTCGGAGATCGCGCCGCGGCGCATAAACTCACTATCAGGGCGGGTCAGCTGCAGCGGCTCGTCCGCCTGTTCGACAGCCAGCGCTTCGATGCCGTCGCGGTGGCGCGTGTGTTGTCGGGCTGGAACGCCGCGTTCGCCGGCACGGCAGGGAGCGCAGTCGACATCGCGCGCCTGAAAGCAATTGCCGCGTATGGCCGGTGGCTGCGGATGGGCACACGCGCCTCCGGCGATCTGCCGGAAGCGCAGCACGCCCTCTTGCGCTCGGCGCTTGACCAATTGGCTAACGCGGGCGGCACGACGGCGCTGGCGGCCGCGCAATGGGATCCGCCCCTTGCCCGCGTACTGGAGGCGTCGGAGGGCGAGATACGAAGCCTCAAGGAGTGCCCGCAATTGTGGCGTGGCCGATGGCACGAGCAACTGGAGCGTGCGTCGAAGGCGCTGGAGATTACGCGCCGTGTCGGCGTTGGCGGCCGCACGCTCTCGCGCATTGCCGGACTCGACGCCACCGCAGATCCGATCGATGAACTCCTCCGGGCGGCGGACGACATTTATGGCGCGTTCCGGGCGAAGTACCCGGACGAAAAGACCTACGTGGAGAAATCGGAGGCGTTCGAAGATGTTGTGCGCGCTCAGCGGCGCGACGCGCTGGTGGCCTGGATTTCCGCGAACGCGGGCTTGCTGCCGATTCGCACTCCTTCCGGCATGCACGGCTACTTCCTCATTGATGTTCTCGCCGGTGGCTGCGCTCGCACCTCGCGTCTCGTTGCGGCGATTTCCAGCCTCCAGCTTTTCGTGCACCGGGTGATGATGGGGCTCGAGCAGGACGCGCAAGGCCGGCGCTACGCCTTCGGCGTATCGCCAGACGCACAGCTGGCGCGCGACCAATGGTACTGGCGCAAGAACTATCGAGTGTGGGAAGCCAACCGGAAAGTTTTCCTGTTTCCGGAGAACTTCATAGAGCCTGACATCCGTGACGACAAGACGCCGTTGTTCCGCGCGCTGGAGGACGAGCTGCTGCAGCGGCGGATCACAAATGCTGAGGCGATGCAGTCCTTAGAGACATACCTCGCAGGCTTTGTTGTTCAATCTGACCTACAGATTGTCGGGGCCTTTCATGACATATCGGAGAATTCTGGCCACGACTTAACCACAAGTGACGACGGCACAGATGTCCTGTATCTGGTCGGTGCGACACGAAATGATCCGCCAGCGCACTATATAAGAACTGTTAGCAATCTCTCCAAGGCCCAAAGGGACCCGGCGGGTTATCCGGCCCAATTCTCAGCCTGGCAGAAGCTTGGCGTCGATATTGCAACGCGCTTCTTATCACCAATAGTGATAGACCGAAGGCTGGCGCTAGTCTGGGTTGAGATCTCCACTGTGCCGACGAGTCAGAAAGTCGAGAAAGAAGCGTACTTCGACGGGTATGAACATCAGTTCCGGACGAAATGGATCGAGCAGCTCCCAAACGGATTATGGTCTGCGCCTCAGATTGCACGTTTCGAGATGGAATATGGAGACGATAGCGTAACTTCAGTCCGCGACCAATTGTCCATCGTAAAATCTCCATCTGACGCGAATTCTCCCGCAATTGACACCCAGAGCGCATTGCGTGCGTTGAAGAAAGGCACCAGTTTCGGCACTGTCGACAGTCCATTCAGAACCTTCAAGGCGTCTCCAAGAAGCGCGTTTCCTGCGCCATATAGCACTTTGATTCATCACGGCGCCCCGATCGACTCGTTCACCGTCTCCGGCTGGCGCTGGGAACGTGTCTATCCGGGCGTCTCGGGATCTGCTGCGGGACAGGCTCTCCGAGTCGTGTTGATGAACCAGCAGGTCGAGGGGTTACAAAAGGATTTAGATCGCCGACTTTTCTCCAGACGCGACTATTTCGACGGGGAACCACAAGAGAGAAAATTCGGGATCGGTCGACGCAAGTCCGGAAATCGTGAAATAGTGTTTTGCTGGTCGGACCAGAATGGCATTGTCTCGTGGCGGTCGTATTACGATAGTTCAAGAGAGTTCTTTGAGGCCACGACAAGACCCGGAAACGATATCGCGAGCTTCGCGACGATCGCCGACGCCGTGCTCGTCAACCGAAGGGACGGCTCGACAGAGGCCGCGATCGTGGCGCATGACGGACAGTACGGGCTAATAGCAGCCGGCGCTGAACATACGCACAAGTACTACCGGCTGAGTACTGGAATAGGCCGCGACGTCCACCGACGTCTGAGAGCTTCCGCTATACCGGGCCTGCTTCACACGACTTTTCAGCGTGGCCTGAGCGAGTCAGCATTGGATATGCAAGCGGTGTCCCTGGATGTTCCTCCGGAGAATGGCAGGTGGGACCTCTCTGGTGCGAACCATACTTACTTCTGGGAGATCTTTTTTCACATCCCGTTCCTGATCGCCAACCACCTGAACAGCCAGCAGCGCTTCGAGGAATCGCAGAACTGGTACCACTATATCTTTAACCCGGTCGCAGGAGACGCGCTTGGCGCCTGGCGCTATCGGGAATTCGTCAACCGGCCGGCGGAAACGATGCGCGAGATGCTGACCAACCCGGCCGCGCTGGCCGCGTACCGCAACGACCCGTTCAATCCGCATGCGATCGCCCGGCTCCGGTTGAGCGCCTACCAGAAGGCGATCGTGATGAAGTACGTTGATAACCTGCTCGACTGGGGCGACCGTTTGTTCGGGCAGTTCACAATGGAGTCGGTCAACGAGGCGACGATGTTGTACCTGCTGGCTGCCGACATTCTCGGCGAACGGCCGAACCGGCTGCCGGCGTGCCGGGAAGAAGCTGCCCGGAGCTACGACGACATCAAGCCTTCATTGAGCGACGTGTCCGATTTTCTGATCGAGGAGATGGAGCAGTTGACGCTCGTCGTGCCCAAAGGGGCCGGCGGGACGATCAGACTCAAGACGACGGAGCAGGCAAGGCCGCAGGTCGCGCGCATGGCGTCCACCATGGCAAGTGCCTACGGTGAACGCGCTATGGGTCCGGGCGATCAGTACGGGCTGCCGGCTGGCGGCGGGTTCCAGGTGCTGCCCTTGGACGCCAAAGGGGGCGCGAAGTACTGGTCGAACAATGGGGGCCAGCCGCTGGCGACACTGTACGGAAGCGATACCAACCGCGAAATTCAGGGTTTTTCGGCTATCGGGTCGGATTCCTCGCACTACACTCCGCCGATCGACTTCGTCGAGGGTGGCGGCCTGAGCAGATTTTTCGGTACAGGCACGCTTGGCGAGACGCGGCGCGACCCGACTGGCCTGCTTCCGGAGGTGTCGCTGGACATCGACGTCAAGTACACCCTGCATGACGTGCCAACGCCGCACCGGGAGGTGTTCGATCGAGCGCCGCCGCGTCCGAATCCGATCGAGTTCGTTCCCGCGCGGAACATCTTCTGCTTTCCGGTCAACAAGGACCTGCTCGGCTACCACGATCGCGTGCAGGATCGACTGGCCAAGATCCGCAACTGCATGGACATTGCCGGCGTCCGCCGCCGCCTGTCGCTGTTTGCCCCCGAGATCGATCCGCGTCTGCTGGTGCGGATGAAGGCGGCGGGCCTGTCGCTCGAAGATGTGCTTGACTCCGGCAGTGGCCACGCGCCGCCATACCGGTTCGCGTTCCTTATCGAGCGTGCCCGGCAGTACGCGTCTACTGTGCAAAGCCTCGGCGCACAACTGCTTTCGGTGCTTGAGAAGCGTGACAGCGAGGAACTGGCCTCGTTGCGTACTGTGCATGAACAGCACCTGCTCGACTTGCGAACGCAGTCGCTGCGCATGGAGATCGAGGCGGCGAATGATGCCCTCGTATCGACCAAACGCCAGGCCGAGGCCGCGGAATATCGCCGTCAGCACTTCGACCAGTTGATCGCCGCTGGGCTCGTGCCTTGGGAACAGGCTCAGCAGGTTTCAATGCATACGGCGCTGGGGTTAACGGCGACCTCTGTGGTGCTTGATATCGCCTCCGGCATCGCTAGCGCTGCGCCCGACGCCTATGCGCCCATGCTCCCTGCCGGGACAACGCTCAAGACAGGTGGCAGCAGCGTCGCGAGCGTACTCTCCAAATTCGCTTCTGCCGCACGTGGCGGCGCAGGGATCGCTGCTGCACTGGCATCCAGCGCGGGATTGGAGGCCTCATTCCAGAGGAGAACGGAGGAATGGCGGCACCAGCGCGAACTGGCAAGAAGAGAGCTAGAGTCGTTGACCAAGCAGGTCGAAGCCGCCGAAATCCGCATTGAGATCGCAGAGCGCGCACTTGAGGTTCACCAGCGCTCGATCGAGCAAACGCGGGAAGTCTATGAGTTCTACCGCGGGAAATTCTCCAACTTCGGCCTCTACACCTGGCTGTCGACGCAATTGCACCGCTACCATCGCATGGCCTTCGACGCCGCGTGGAATATGGCGCGGCTGGCTGAGATGGCGTTGCACTTCGAGCGGCCGGAACTGCGCGAATCCGCTTCGCTTGGCGCGCCGGCCTGGGCCGCGGAGCGGGCGGGATTGCTGGCGGGCGAGAGCCTGCTGCTTGACCTGCAACGGCTCGAATCCGCCTACCTTCTGCGCAATGATCGACAGGTCGAGGTCGAGCAGTCGTTTTCTCTGGCGCAGTATTTCCCGGAGCAGTTGATGGCTCTCAGGCAGAACGGCGAATGCGAATTCAGCGTGCCCGAGCTGTTTTTCGACCTGTTTTATCCGGGGCACTTCAACCGCAGGATCAAGTCGGTGCGGCTCAGTATTCCGTGTGTCGTCGGCCCCCACACCAGCATCGGTGCGACCTTGCAGTTGACCGGCAGCTCGATCCGCATTACGCCGGATGCCGCCCAACCCCTCGCCGAGGTACCGTTGCGGCACGCACCGTCGATTGCGGCCAGCACCGCGCAGAACGATGCCGGCGTGTTCGAGTTCAGTTTCCGCGATGAACGCCTGCTTCCGTTCGAGGGGATGGGCGCAATCAGCTCGTGGCGCCTTCGGCTGCCCAAAGCGCTGCGTCCGTTCCAGTACGAGACAATTTCCGACGTGATCCTTCGTATCGCTTACACCGCTCGGGAAGACGAGGCGCTGCGCGACGCGGTAGATCAGTCCACCGGCGTGATCGTGAAACGGCTACAGGACGCCGCTCCGCGAATCTCGATCAGCCTGCGCAAGGACTATCCGGTCGAGTGGGCACGATTGCGCGAAGGGCCTGCGGCGGCGGATGGTTTTTACGTGGTCTCGCTCGAACTGAGCGAGCGCAACTACCCATGGTGGCTGCGTGACCGCCTCTCTGCGACGGAAGACCTTGCAATACACGTACTTTTCGAGCGCGGCGACGCGAACCGGGTCGTGCGCGCGCGGCTGGGCGCCGGCGCAGCAACGGCCCTGGAAAAGCCACCGGCGCCACTGAACACCGGTATGCACTTGCGCAAGGTCTTTCCGGCAGGAAAGCCCCCGGCAGGGGCAGGTGTCACAGTGCGCAGCATCGCATTGGCCGTTGATCGCAACGACATGTGCGACCTGGTGCTGGTGTTGGCGCCGGGCGGCACGTTATAGGCGGACCGAACCGGCGCCCGCGTCAGCGGCCGGCCGCCTGTCAGAACTTGCCGAACTTGAGATAGGCCTGCTGCGGATCCATGCCGGAGAGGATGGCGCTGCGCACCTTGTTCTCGGTGCTGATCACCTCTTCGGTCTTGGCGACCACTTCGGCGGCCAGGCTGCCGGGAATGACGACCACGCCGTCGCGGTCGCCGAGCAGGTAGTCGCCGGTCGAGATCGTCACCTGGCCGATGGTGATCGGCAGGCCGAAGCGGTCGGGTACCCAGCGGCCGACGATGTCGGCGGGCGTATTGAAGCGGCAGAACACCGGAAAGCCGATCTTCAGGATGAAGTCGGTGTCGCGGCAGCCGCCGTCGACCACGTAGCCGCGCACGCCCTTGTGCTGCAGCGTCTCGGCGGAGAGCTCGCCCATCAAGGCCACCATGTCGGTGTGCGGTTGGCACACCAGCACCTTGCCGGCCGGCGCTTTTGACAGCAGCCCGGTCCACTGCACCAGGGTGGCGTGCGGATCGGCCGTCTGATCGATATGGCCGTCCACGGTGTAGACCTCGCCGGCCACCTTCTTTTCCGGGTCGAGCGCCTTGATGTCATGCGGCAGCGTGCAGCAGCCGTGGCCCATCGCCCGCAGCACATCATGCACCGCGCCGGTGTAGAGCTTTTCCAGTCTTTGCGTCAGGTCCATTTTTTTCCGCCTGGATAAGGAGTGTTTAACCACAGAGGCACAGAGGGCACAGAGAAACCAAATCAACTGATCACAACGCAGAGGCGCAGAGGACGCAGAGGACGCAGAGAAAAGACGAGAGCTGTTCCGGAACGCGAGTCGGAGTGCCACAGACTCGCCAGCCTTTCACTCAATTTTCTCTCCGCGCGCTCTCACTTTCTTTTCCTCTGCGCCCTCTGCGTTGAGCGCGTTTCGCTTTAATCCTCTGTGCTCTCTGTGTCCTCTGTGCCTCTGTGTTCATCTCACCGTTTCCAACGGCACTAAGTAATCACCGGCTGCGGGCGGGTGCGCGCGCCGACGAGCTGGTTCGCGGCCAGCGCGCCGATCACCATGCCGCCGCCCACCAGCGCGGCGGCGCTTGGCGCTTCGCCGACCAGCGCCCACACCGCCAGCGTTCCGAACACGGTTTCCAGAATCGAGGTGAGCCCGATTTCGGCCGCCGACAGATGGCGCGAGGCGACCACCATCAGCGCGCAGCCCAGGCCGAGCTGCACCGCGCCCATCACCGCGAGCAGGACAAGATCGCGCAGGTCCACCGTGAACGGCAGGGCGAACGGCAACGTGACCGCGGCCGATATGATGCCGGCGAGCAGGATGCCGGGAATCATGTCCACGCTCGCGTGCATGCGCCGCAGCAGCACCACGTTCAGCCCGAAACCGACCGGCACCACCAGCGCGATCACCGCGCCCATCCAGCGCTCGTTCGACACCGCGCCGACGAACATCACCGCGATGCCGGCCATGGCCGCCGCCATCGCCAGCCAGGTGCGTGGCGGCACCCGCTCGCGCAGCCACAGCCAGCCGAACAGCGCCGACAGAAACGGCGCGCTGCTCACCACGATCAGCGTGTTGGCCACGGTGGTGTAGGTCATCGCCAGGATGAAGCCGATGAACATCACCGTGAGCAGGCAGCCGGACATCAGTCCCGGCCAGCCGACGGCGCGCACCTGGCGGACCACGCCGCCGCGGTGGCGCCACCACAGCCAGCCGCCCAGCGTCAGCGTCATGAACACCGAACGCCAGAACGTAATCTCCCAGCCGTCGGTCACGCGCATGTTGCGCACAAGCACCCCGGCGCTCGCCCAGCACAGCGTGGCGCCGATCATCAGCGCCAGCGCGACGCGGTGTTCGCGCCCGCCGCTCATCGCCGGCTCACGGCAGCGGCGCCGGCGGTGCGACGCCGAGCTTCTCCGCCCACGGCGCCTGCGCCGGCATCACGGAGGGGTACAGCTCGACGCCCTGCGCCAGCTGGCGTTCGCGGCGGCGCAAGCCCGCCTCGCCCGGCAGGCGCACGCGCTCGAACCCGGGGCGCGGCGGCGTGGCGCGGCAGGCGTCGGCCATCCAGGTGGTCTGCCGCAGGAAGTCCTTCGAGCCTGCGAACAGCCGCGGGTCGAACACCTCGATGAAGATCTCTGCCGTCCAGCCTTCGATCGGATCGTCGCGGCCATGTCCGGTGAGTCCGCCGGTGAGCGCTTCGACCAGCAGGCCGAGCGCGTAGCCCTTGTGGCCGTATTCCACGCCGCCGATCGGGAGCAGCGCGCCGGCGGGTTCGCCCAGCACCGCGCGCGGATCGTCGGTAGGCTCGCCGTTGCTGTCGATCAGCCACTTGCCCGGCAGCCGGCCGCCTTCCTTCTTCAGGCGCCCGACCATGCCGTTGGTGGTGATCGACATCGACACGTCGATCAGCACCGGGTCGCCGTCGGTGGGCCAGCCCGCCGCGATCGGGTTGGGCGTCATCACGCCGGCGCGCCCGCCGTGCGGCGCGACCGACTGGTTCTCCGGCGCGGAGGAAATCAGCAGCACCATCATGCCGCGGTCGGTGGCGCGCTTCAGGTACGCGGCAAGGCAGGCGATGTGATGGCTGCGCCGGATCGATACGGTGCAGGTGCCCTGCGCCGCGGCGCGCTCGCACGCGAGGTCGATGGCTTTCACCGTGAGCCACGGGCACGGCAGGCGGTTGCCGTCCCAGGCCGCCACCGCCGGGCGGTCGGCGATCACGCGCGGCTCGCCGCGGGTCGCCAGTTCGCCCTTCTCGATATCGGCCAGATAAGGTGCGAGCAGCGCGAGCCCGTGGGTGGTGTGGCCCATCAGGTCGCCTTCGACCAGCACCTCGGCGACGGCGGCCGACTTGTCGTGGTCCATGCCTGCCTTGTCCAGCAGCGCGGTGGCGAAGCGCACGAGGTCGTCGGCGCGGTAGCGTTGCGTCATCGTCATCTTGTTTTCAGGAAAGAACTAACCACAGAGACACAGAGAAAGGCGAAATGCGATGCGAACCACGAAGACACGAAGGCACCAAAAAACCAAATCCCACTCTTTCTTGTTGCGAGGCCGGGCTTGAAGCACGCTTCCTGTCAGGTCTTAAACGTGCCTTCGTCGCTGCAGTGAATGCCTGGTTGCTTTGGCACCCTGGCGTTTCGCCCAGTCTTTAAGTCTTTCTCTGTGCCTCTGTGTCTCTGTGGTGGACATGCCGCCGCATCGACGCCGCGCCGCAAGCCAGCATGCCACTTTCTTTCGGTCTTCTTGGTGTCCTTGGTGCCTTGGTGGTTCGCCCAGGCCTTCTGCTTTTCTCTGAGCCTCTGTGTCTCGGTGGTGAACACGCGGCCCCGACGACACCTCGCGGCGAGCCAGCATGCCCCTTGTTCCGGTTTTATTGGTGTCCTTGGTGCCTTGGTGGTTCGCCCAGGCCTTCTGCTTTTCTCTGTGCCTCTGTGTCTCTGTGGTGAACGCGGTCGTGTAGCGACCGTCAGAACGTGATGATCTGGCGCACGGTGTGGCCGGAGGCGAGGCGGTCGAAGCCTTCGTTGATCTGGTCGAGCTTGATGTGGTCGCTCATCAGCTTGTTCACCGGCAGCATGCCCTTGCGGTACAGGTCGATGTAGCGCGGCATGTCGCGCGGCGGCACGCAGGAGCCGACGTAGCTGCCCTTCACCGTGCGTTCCTCCGCCGTCAGGTTCACATGCTGCAGCGGCCAGCGCGCGTCCGGGTGCGGCAGGCCGGCGGTGACCGTGGTGCCGCCGCGCCGGGTGATGCGGTAGGCCAACTCCATCGCCTGCACCGATCCGGCCATCTCCAGGCCGAAATCGACGCCGCCGGCGGTCAGGTCCTTGACCTTCTGCACCGCGTCGGCATCCTTGGCGTTGACCGTATCGGTGGCGCCGAGCTTTTTCGCGAGTTCCAGCTTGTCGTCGTGCACGTCGAGCGCGATCACCTGCGAGGCGCCCGCCACCTTGGCGCCGAACAGCGCATTGAGGCCGACGCCGCCAAGGCCCACCACCGCCACCCGCGCGCCGGGAAAGATCTGCGCGGTATTGAGCGCCGCGCCCACGCCGGTCAGCACCGCGCAGCCGAACAGCGCCGCCTCGTCGAAGGGCAGCTTGTCGTCGATCTTCACCACCGAGCCGCGATTGACCACGCAGTATTCGGCAAAGGCGGATACGCCCACATGGTGGTAGACCGGCTTGCCGTTCTGGCTCAACCGGATGCTGCCGCCGAGCAAAGTGCCGGCGCCGTTGGCCTGCTGGCCGCGCTCGCAGCGGCCGGGATGGCCTTCCTTGCAGGGAATGCATTCGCCGCAGCTCGGCGCGAACACCAGCACCACATGGTCGCCGGGGCGCAGGTCGTTCACGCCCGGGCCGCACTCGACCACCACCCCGGCGGCCTCGTGCCCGAGCACCATCGGCATCGGTCGCGGACGGTCGGCATTGACGGTGGACAGGTCCGAGTGGCACAGGCTCGCCGCCTTTATCTGCACCAGCAGCTCGCGCTCGCCCGGCTTGTCGAGCTCGACTTCCTCGATCGCCATCGGCTTGCTCTGCGCATACGGTTGCGGCAGACCCATCTGCCGGATCACTGCGGCCTTGATTTTCATGATTTCAATCCTTCAGGAATTCGAATCAACATCTCAACGCAGAGGCGCAGAGGACGCAGAGGAAAAGCGAACCTGGGCGAACGACCAGGACACCAAATACACCCGGAGAGGACAGAAGCGAAACACGAAGGTACGAAGGCGGCAAAAAATCACTAAACAGTTCTCAGTTCTCTTGGTGCCTTTGGCGATCTTGGTGCCCTTGGTGGTTCGCAGTTCTGTTCCGGTTTTTCCTCTGCGGCCTCTGCGCCCTCTGCGCCTCTGCGTTGAAGCCGTTCGACGTTCAATCAATAAGTCGCGCGGCCGCCGGAGAGGTCGAACACGCCGCCGGTGGTAAACGAGCAGTCCTCGGTGCACAGCCAGGCGACCATGGCGGCGATCTCCTCGGTCAGGCCGAAGCGGCCCATCGGGATCTTCGACAGCATGAAGTCGATGTGGCTCTGCGCCACCTGCTCGAAGATCGGCGTCTTCACCGCGGCCGGGGTGACGCAATTCACCGTGATGCTGTTTTTCGCCAGCTCCTTGCCGAGCGACTTGGTGAAACCGATCACCGCCGCCTTCGACGACGAGTAGGCCGAGGCGTTGGGGTTGCCTTCTTTGCCGGCGACCGAGGCAATGTTGACGATGCGCCCGTAATTGTTGTTCACCATGTGCGGCGCCACCGTGCGGCAGGTATAGAAGGTGCCGTTCAGGTTGATGTCATGCACCCGCAGCCATTCGTCGACCGGTTAGTCGATGACGGTGGCGGTCTTGCCCGCGCTGACGGCGGCATTCACCAGCGCGTCGATCTTCGGAAAGGCGGCGACGGTGGACTTGAAGGCGGCCTCGACCTCGGCGAGCCTGGTGATGTCGACCCTGGCGCAGTGCACCTTCACGCCGGAGATGCCCTTGGCAACGTCGGCCATCAGCTTTTCGTTCATGTCCCAGATCGCCACGTTGGCGCCGGATTGCGCCAGGCGCCTGACGATGGCCAGGCCGATGCCGGAGGCGCCGCCGGTGACAATGGCGCTGCGCCCCTTCATGTCGAGGTTGTTCATGGTTTTCCTCCCGGTGTTGTCTTTCTGCGGCGGCGCCCCCGGTTGCGCGGGGAGCCCTCGAAGCCGTCGATTCTAATGGATGCGGCCGCCCGGGCGACAGGCCGCCGCGCGCCGGCGGGTCAGGCGGCGATCCACACCACGTAGACGATGATCGCCACCGCGATCAGCCCGGCCACCGCCCACAGCCACTTCGGCGATGCCGGCGCCGCGGCTTCCTCGCCCACGCCGGTGAGCGACTCGGCGGTGCCGGCCGGCGCCAGGCGCTGGTTGAAGCGGTGGAAGAACTCGTCCGCCATCTTGCGCGCCACCCCGTCTATCAGCCGCGAGCCGATCTGCGCGAGCTTGCCGCCCACGGTGGCCTTGGCCGTGTAGCCGAGCCGGGTGTGCCTGCCGTCCGGCGTGAGGGTGACGTCGGCGCTGCCCTTGCCGAAGCCGGCGGCGCCGCCGGAGCCTTCGAAGGCCAGCGAATACGATTGCGGCGGATTGAGATTGTCCAGCCGCAGCTTGCCGTTGAACTTGGCCTTCACCGGCCCGACCGCCGCGGTCATGACGACCTTGAACTCGGTGTCGGACACCTTCTCGATGCGCTCGCAGCCCGGAATGCAGGCCTTGAGCACCTCCGGGTCGTTGAGCGCCTGCCACACCTCCTGCTGGGGCAGCGCGATCAGTTGCTCACCGGTCATTTCCATCGAATAGCTCTCCCAGTGTGGTTCGGGTCCGGCGCGAGCGCCTGTGCGAGGTCGGCCAGACTGTCGACATTATGCGCGGGCAGAAAGGCGTCCACGTGCGGCAGCATCAGCCGCACGCCGGTGGCGAGCGGCTCGAAGCCCTCGAAACGCAGCAGCGGGTTCAGCCACAGCAGCTTGCGGCAGGATTTGTGCAGCCGCTCCATCGCCGGGTCGAGGTCGCGGCCGGCGTCGCAGTCGAGCCCGTCGCTGATCAGCAGCACCACCGCATTCTGCCCCAGCACCCGTCGAGACCAGCGCAGGTTGAATTCGTTCAGCGCGGTGCCGATGCGGGTGCCGCCGGACCAGTCTTCGACCGCCCGCGCCACCGCGTCCAGCGCCAGGTCGACGTCGCGATGCTGCAGGTGGCGGGTGATGTTGGTGAGCCGCGTGCCGAACACGAAGGTGTGCACCCGGTCGCGGTCGTTGGTGATCGCGTGCAGAAAATGCAGCAACATGCGCGAGTAGCGCGCCATCGAGCCCGAGATGTCGCACAGCACGGTGAGCGGAGGGTGCCGCCGCACCGGCGAGCGCCGGCGCAGCGGAATGATGTCGGCATTGCCGCGCGCCGCGCAGCGCAGCGTGCCGCGCAGGTCGATGCGGCGCCCGCGCGCATCCGGCCGCAGGCGGCGGGTCACCACCTGCGGAATCGGCAGCCGCAGGCCGGCGATCAGGCGCCGCGTCTCGCGCAGCTCCTCGGCGGTCATGGCGTCGAAATCGGTGCGCCGCAGGCGCTCGGCCTCGGACGGCGCCAGCCGCGTATGGGTAAGGCGGATCTGCGTTTCCGGCTTTGCCGCCCCCGGGGGCGGCGCCAGCGCCTGCTGCAGGCGGCCGGCGGGGACGGCTTCGCCCGCGGCGGCTGCGCCGGCGGCGGGCAGCGCCGCCGCGGCGGCGCCGTTCCAGAACAGGTCGAACGCCTGGCGGAACAGGTCGAACTGCTCGCGCCGGTCGATCAGCACCGCGGCCAGCGTCCAGAAGAAATCGTCGCGCAGGCCGACGCCCGACACGGTTAGCGCCCGCACGGCGACCACCGTGAGAGCCGGCCAGACAGGCAGGCCGGCCTCGCGCAGCAGCCGGCAGAAACGCACCACGTGGCCGGACAGCCGACCCGCCGGCAGGGCCGCCGCGCTCATGGCCTGCGGAACAGGCGCGCGCCGTTGCGCCAGGCGATCTGCTCGGCGACCTCGCGCGGCAGCTCGGCCAGCCAGTCGCGGTAGCGCCGGATGATGGCCGGCACTTCCGGCCAGCGCGACGGCACCCAGGTGTCGGAACCGAGCAGGAAGCGGTCGGGAAACTCGGTGAACAGCGCGCGCCACTCGGCGGACAGGCCGCCGCCTTCGTCGATGCCGCTGCGGTAGGACAGCTCGCCATACAGACGTGGATGGCGCGCGAGCAGCTCGCGCACCCGCGGCTGCGGCGTGCCCATGCCGGTGTGCGCCCAGATGACTTTCGCCTCCGGGTCCAGCGCGTAGATGCGCTCGATGACGCTGTCGTCGCAATGGGCGTGCAGCCACAGGCCGCGCGTTTTCGCCAGCCGCACCCAGCGCGCGAAATCCTCGCCCTGGGCGCTGGCGCCGAAGATATGAAATTCGCCGATACCGACGTAGAGGCCGCGCTCGAGCTCGCGCTCGATCATCGCGTAGATCGCCGGGTCGCGGTACCAGGTCTGCACATCCTGCACGGTGACGTAGGGGCGGGCGAAGGCGACGGCGTGAAAGTCCTTCGGCGCCGCCGCCAGCAGCTCGCGGGTGCCGTCGTTCGGCCGGCTGGTGAGAATGCCGCCGACGATGCCGGTCTCGCGCCACACGGTCAGCACCTGCTCGACGCTGAGCGGGCGGCCGACATCGAGGTTAGAGTGGATGTGCGCGTCGAACACCGGCAGCCGTTCCGCCGCCGCGGCGGGCGCGAGCGGCGCCAGCAGCGCGAGCAGCGCGGCGAGCCGGCGCAGGCGCGCGAACGGCGCCATCAGCGCGCCCCATGCGTCTCCGCGAGCAGCCGCGCCGCCCCGGGCCGGCGCACCCCCGCGATGTCGTCCGGGAGCTTCAGCAGCAAC
>ERZ869936.508-NODE-508-length-36406-cov-6.127507_pt1 | contig 36406 bp, 30 predicted proteins | sample MGYA00520876_ERZ869936 | MGnify/ENA primary metagenome ERZ869936 (study PRJEB32218, sample SAMN09650985) | biofilter metagenome | isolation source: enrty point of leading RO module | place: Saudi Arabia: Thuwal, RO plant located on Red Sea | collected 2016-02-17 ... | reverse complement strand
TCTTTAATCTTTTTAATCGCACCCGAAAACACCCAAGGGTGAAAACGCAACAACGATTTATCCTTCCCTGACTTCACTATTAATTTTGGAAAACCCATATCAATTAAAATTTACTTAATTTTGCTGGCAAATGTAAAATTAAAACCATGAACAAACGCATTTTATACACAGGATTAGTTATTGCTGCTTTAGCATTTACCTCTTGTAAAAAAGACAAAACGCCTCCTGTAATTACCCTTAACGGTGATAAAGTAGTAGAAGTAACCTTTAAAAACGCCTATGCCGATGCAGGCGCAACCGCTACTGATGATGAAGATGGCAACATTACTTCTAAAATAGAAGTGACCAATAATGTAAATACTTCTCAGTTGGGTGAGTATCAAGTAATCTATACCGTTAGTGATGAAAAAGGAAACACAGCCACCGAAACCAGAACGGTAAAAGTAGTTATGAAAGCCTCCAGCTATGCGGGTAATTTTGGTGTTACGCATGATTGTTCGTTGGCTTCACCTGTTAATGCTAATCAAAGTATTACAGTAGTTAGCTCTACTAAAATAGAATTTAACGACTTTTTTACCCTTTTAGGCGGAACAGTTCCGGCAAATATTAGCAATACAACAGTTACTATTATCCCTACTACCGTATCGGGTTACGATATTAGCGGTAGCGGCACACTAAGCGCTGACGGCAACACCATTACTATGGATTTAACCATTGACCCACCTATTTTGGGTGCAGAAAATTGTATTGCCACTTACACCAGACAATAACAGAAATTTAACTTTGAATTCTAAGGGATGTTGCTTCAACATCCCTTTTTTATTGGGGTAAATAATGAATGTAGTTAGTTAGAAATTCAATAGTTAAACGGAATGAAATAAAAAACAGGGCTAATAATGAGTATATTTAGGCGTCAAAAAAATTACCTAAAACTATAAAGATGAAAAAACTACTTTTACTATCCTTTGCCTTATCAAGTTTCTTATTTGCTTCTGCCTACGAAATAACACACCTAACAGGTATTGAAGCAGACCAAAAAATTAAAGGCACTAAAGAACTACGATACAAATCGTTTACTACCATTCCTAACTATGCTGCTTTTAAACCGGGCAACGAAATTGCTTTTGCCAAGTTTGAAACATGGTTTGCTAATTTTTACAATGGTGAAGATGCTGCAAAAATGGGAATGAAATTATTAGGAATAGAAAAAGACCAACTAGGTTTTGTTCATTACAGATACAGACAAACTTACAACAACAATCCTATTGATTTAACCATGCTTATTGTTCACACCAAAGATGGTATGGTAAAGTCATTCAACGGTGAATTTTACGACAACTTATCTGCTGTTAACCATGTAAACGCTACTACTGAAGCTAACGCATTAAATGCAGCGTTAAACCACATTGGTGCTAAAGTTTACAAATGGGAAATTGAAGAAGAAGAAGATCATTTAAAACATGAAATTCATGACCATGACGCAAGCTACAATCCTGATGGTGAATTGGTGTACGTTGCATCTAACGGTAATTTTGACAATCCTCTTAGCTTAGCTTATAAATTTAACATTTATGCTCATGAGCCATTAAGCAGAAGAGAAATATATATCAGCGCTGCTGACCATTCTGTAGTTTTTGAAAACGACTTAATTCACGAAGCTAACTCAACAGGAACTGCTGTTACTAAATATAGCGGAATAAGAACAATTACAACCGATAGCTTATCTCCTACCAACTTTAGATTAAGAGAAACAGGAAGAGGAAACGGAATCAATACGTATGATATGAATCAAGGTACTAGCTATGGTGCTTCTGTTGACTTTACAGACAATAATAACTATTGGAACAATGTAAACGCACAACAAGATGAAGTAGCCACAGATGCTCACTGGGGCGCTGAAATGACTTACGATTATTTCTTTATCAACCATAACCGAAATAGTATTGACGGAAACGGATTTGCTTTAAATAGCTATGTTCATTACAACTCTAACTACAACAATGCTTTCTGGGACGGTCAAAGAATGACTTACGGAGACGGAAACGGAACTACATTCACACCTCTAACAGCCATTGATGTAACAGGTCATGAAATTGCTCACGGTCTTACAAATTTCACAGCCAACCTGGTTTATCAGAATGAGCCTGGGGCATTAAATGAATCGTTTTCAGATATATTTGGAGTAGCGGTAGAGTTTTATGCAAAAGGAAGTATTACTAACTGGAGAATCGGAGAAGATATGACGCCAAACGGAAATGGCATTAGAAAAATGGATACTCCAAATACATTTAATGACCCTGACACCTATTTAGGAACCTATTGGTATACAGGAACAGGTGACAATGGAGGGGTGCACACTAACAGTGGCGTTCAAAATCACTGGTTCTACTTACTTACAATGGGTGGTTCAGGAACAAATGATTTAAACAATACCTACAGCGTAACCGGACAAGGTGTTACAAAAGCAGGAGCAATAGCTTTTAGAAATCTTACTGTTTATCTTACCACCAACTCTCAGTACAATGATGCAAGATTTTATGCGATTAAATCAGCTACAGATTTATATGGAGCTTGCACGCCTGAAGTAATTGCAACCACCAATGCTTGGTATGCTTGTGGTGTTGGCCCAGCTTTTACGGCCGGTGTTTCTGCTGATTTTGCAGTATCTGACACTACAGCTTGTGAAGTTCCTTTTACAGTTACTTTACCAATAACAGTACAAATACTCAATCTGCCAGCTGGACTTTTGGAGATGGCGGAACAAGCACAGCTTTAAATCCTTCACACACTTATACTACCGGTGGAACATTTAATGTTTATATGGTTGCTGATGGTGGTGCTTGCGGTAGAGACAGCATTCAAAAAAATGCCATTATCAATATTGTTTTACCTCCTTCTCCTAGTGGAACAAACGATACGGTATTGGCAGGACAATCTGCTCAACTGATTGCAAACGGAACGGGTACTATTAACTGGTATAGCGCAGCTACAGGTGGTAGCCCTATTCATACCGGAGATACATTTAACACACCTATTTTAAATGTAACCACTACTTATTATGCCGATGACCAAATTGTAAAACCTTCCGCCAAAGTTGGGGCAACATCCAACTCTATTGGTAGCGGTGCTTACTTTAATTTTGACCAACATTTAATATTTGACGTAACAAAGTCATGCGAAATAGTTTCAGTACTGGTATATGCAAACAGTTCTAAAAACAGAACCGTTGAATTGAGAGATAATAATGGCGTTGTATTACAATCTAAAACCGTTAACATCCCTCAGGGTTCTCAGAGAATCAACTTAAACTTTAAAGTAAGCCCGGGAACAAACTATCAACTGGGAGTTACTGCAGGTTCTCAACCCGATTTATATAGAAATAGTAGTGGTCCTAATTATCCTTACACACTTTCTAATCTATTATCTATTACAAGGTCAAGCGCTAGCGGAAATAATGCATTAAACTACTATTATTTCTTCTACGACTGGGAAGTAAAAGAACTTGATTGTAGAAGTGCAAGAACTCCTGTAGATGGTGTGGTTCAATTTGCTACAGGAATTTCAAATGTTGAAAATCATATCATCAGCGTTTATCCTAATCCTGCTAAAAACATTTTAAATGTAAATATTGGTAGCACACCGTCTAGCATTATTATTAATGACGTAAATGGTAAAATAGTTTACAACTCAAGCAATCAATCAGGTTTAGTAGAGTTAAAAGTGAATGATTGGTCAAATGGTATTTACTTCATTAAAGTAGTAAACGAAAACGAAACATTTGTTGACCGATTAATGATTAATAAATAACATAATCTTTTATAACTTAACAGCGTCTGTCAAAAGCAGGCGCTTTTTTTATGACTAGAAAATGGGTTAAAATATTTGACAGTTACCAGCAAGGATTGAGTTCATTGCCTGACAATAAATCTATCCTCAAGTTTGATGAATTACAGAACTTCTGCCTTATCAAAAGGAAGGAAAAAATATATGCCTTTACCGAAAAGTGTCCGCATGCAGGAGCGAAACTAATAAGTGCTAGTTGTAATCAAGACGACAAATTAGTCTGCCCACTTCATAATATGAAGTTTGATATTGAAACAGGAAAAGGGAATGGCTATAAACTAGAGACCTATCCTATTGAAGATAGAGATGACGGAGTTTATGTAGGTCTGCCAAAAAGAGGGTGGTTTTAAAACAAAAAAGCACCTGATTTTACATTTTTTACTGAACCTTTATTTATATATTTGAAGAAACATAATCCTTACAAGTTGTATAAAAGACTTTCCTACTCACTGATACTATTCTGTGTACTTTTTTATTTGCGGTGCTCATCAAATACGTCTATCGACTCTTTGAATAACGTTATTTTAACCGCTACTCACGATACATCTGTGGCAAGAGCTTATGTTGCTTTAACAGAAAAGCTTTATATCTCAAACCCTGACACTCTTATCCCTCTATGCAATAAAGCCATTGAAATTGTAGAGCGTAATCTCTCCTCTTCCAACAAACAGGAAAAGCAATCCTTTTTATTTACAAAAGCAGCAGCTCTAAATAATATTGCCTATGTGTATTATGTAAAAGGCAACATGCAAGTAGCTATTGATTATTTCAATCAGGCTCTTAAAATAAATGAAGAAATAAATGCGACTAAAGAAATTGCAAACAGTCTTAGTAATATAGGTGCTTTGTATGACCAAATTGGTGAACCTCAAAAAGCTCTTAACTATTTAACAAAAGCATTAAAAATTCAGGAAAGTGATAGTAATAAGATGGGGCAAGCGTATTCCATAAACAACATTGCGGCTATTTACGATAAGCAGGGACAAATGCAAAAAGCATTAGAGTTTATGCATAAAGGACTTAAAATACAAGAAGAATTACAAAACAAACACGGTATAGCTACCGCCCTAAATAATTTGGGTGCTTTTTACGTTAAACAATCTCAATTTGAAAAGGCGCTAGAGTATTATCATAAAAGTTTAACTATCCGAAAAGAGATTGATGATAAATATGGCATAGCTACTTCCTATCATAACATAGCTTATGTTCATAATCAGCAAAACAATCCTGAAAAATCTCTGGAATTTGATTCTATAGCACACAGTATATATACGAAAATTGGAGACAAGAGAGGTATTGCCAATACATTGCATAACATGGCAGCAGTATTCAAAGAAAAAAGTGATTATACCACCGCTGTAGAATACTACAATAAAAGTATTGCTTTATATCGAGAAATTGGTGATAAAAGAGGTCTTGCTAATTCATTAAATAATCTTGGTGAAATAATGGTAACGACAGGCCAAGTTGCCGAAGCAAAAAAATACGTAAACGAAGCGCTGGAGTCAGCATCAGAAGGGCAATACATTGAACCTATGCGTACTGCTTTTTACAATCTTTCCATTATTGATAGCTTGCAGGGTAACTATAAAAGTGCCTATTCTAATTACAAACAATACATCATATATCGAGATAGCATAAGTAATCAAAATACTCGAAAATTAGCCTTAAAAAAGCAGTTTCAGTACGAGTATGAAAAAAAGGAAGAAACACTTAAATCCGAACAAGAAAAGCAGAAAGCAATTCAAGCGGAAGAGTTAAAGCGACAAAAAACAATTTACTGGTCATCCGCAGGAATACTAGTTCTTGTTTTTCTTCTAATATTACTTCTAACTAATAGTTATCGTCTTAAACAAAAAAATAAACTTCAACTTCAACTTAACAGACAGGAAAAAGAAGCTGCTAAGTCCTTAATGGAAACGCAGGAAAATGAGAGAAAACGCATTGCAGAAGATTTACATGATAGTCTCGGGCATTTGCTTTCTACCGCCAAGCTTAATCTTCAGCAAGAGAAGATTGAAAAAAGTCAAATAAATAATTCTTTAGAACTTATTAATCAAGCTTCAGACGAAATACGCAACGTTATTTTTAATCTAATGCCTGCTACTTTAGAAGAAGAAGGTTTAATTCTTGCACTCCGGGAATTAGTAAAAAAAGTAACTAATTCAGGGCGGGTAAAAGTATTTTTACACGTTCACAACATGGAAAAATTTCAACTAGAAAAGCAATCGGAGTTTAATATTTACAGAATTATTCAAGAAGCCGTAAATAATATTTTAAAGCATGCAAATGCAACAGAAATTAACATACAACTAATAGGAAGAGATAATCATATAAGCATAATGATTGAAGATGACGGTAAGGGCTTTAATCCTGAATCAAATAAAAAAGGAAGAGGTCTTAAAAATATTGTTACCCGGTCGTTGTGGTTAAAAGGCAATATAAATATTGACTCTATGCCCGGCAAAGGAACAACCATAACTACTGAATTTCCCGCATGAGAAAGATAAAACTAATTATAGCTGACGATCATCCTGTTTTTACTGACGGCATTGTTGCTGCACTTAAAGACTTTGATGACATTGATGTTGTGGCTGTTGCTCATACCGGAAATAACCTCATTACAATGGCAAAACAACACCACCATGATCTTATACTTACTGATATTCAGATGCCCGATAAAGACGGAATAGAAGCAACAAAAGAAATTCTCAAAATCCATCCTCAAAGCAAAATAATAGCTTTCACCATGCTTAATGAAAGCATCCATATAAAGAAAATGTTAGAAGCAGGAGTTTGCGGGTATATTCTTAAGAATATTGATAAAAATGAGCTAGTGAATGTTATTAGAAAAGTGGAAAGTGGCGATAAGCATTTTGATAGTGAAGTTATGCAGCAACTTGTAAATACCTATAATAATGACAATAAAGACCCACAAGAAGTTTTAACAAAGCGCGAGCGAGAAATTCTTATACTCATTGCACAAGGATTTACCGATAAAGAAATAGCTGAAAAAGTATTTTTAAGTCCACTCACTATTATTACTCATAGGAAAAACATTCTAAGCAAACTAGGATTAAAAAACAAAGTGGAGTTAACCCGCTTTGCTCTTGAAAACAATATAAAATAGGTTTCCTCCCCCATATGGGGTATATTAAAAGCGTTCATTTGGGGGATGTTTTAGATAGCTTTAATTAGCAGCTTTGCTAAAAAAATAAGCTATGAAAACAACTATCAAAATACTTTTAATTATACTAACATTTAGTATTAGTAATGGGCTTTTCGCTCAACATGACACCATTGTAAAAACAAACGGAGAAAAAATAGCCTGCACAATTATTGAAGTTGGCACAAGTGGTGTTTCATACAAAAAAGCAGACTTTCCTGACGGCCCTGCCTTTGTTGATTCTAAGCAGGATATTGCTAAGATTATATACAGAAACGGAGAAATACAAACTTTTGAAGACTTTCAGAACAACTCTCCAAATACAACTCTTAACGAAAAAAGTAATGACAATACACAAAGAACATCAAGCAACGGAAAAGGTCCAATAAGTCCTGACCATAAAATTATTTATGATGGCAAAACCTTTTATGTGAATGAGAGAAAAGTTAAACAAAAGGATGCAAACCGTTTACTAAGTCGTTCTAACAATCCGGCAGTACTAGTACCACTTAAAACAGCAAAACTCACCAAAACATTTAGCACTATTTCTAAAATAACCTCCTTCCCTTCTACTATAGGCGGAAGTATTGCTACAATTTCTACTGTTGGCAACATTATTTCAGAATCAAGAAAAGACGGAGTTCAATTAGGCTCATGGGTAAATCTTGGTTTAAGTGTTGTAGGCACACTTTCTTTGCCTATTACGACCAAAGTTCTTAAAAAGAAAAGTACTAAAATGTACGATAAAGCAATTGACATCTACAATTTGGATAAAAAATAAAACGCCTTATAAATTCTGATATATTAGCTTCACCTAAAACTAACCACTATGAATAAATCTAGATTACCCATTTTACTCATAGGTCTGATTTCCCTTTCCCTCATTGGCTGTATGTCCTATAAAAAAATTAATATTGGTAATGCCGAGCCATTTACCAATCATGATATTCGAGAAAATTTTCAGAGTTATAACATCTATATCCATGGTAACAATGGAGTGTATGCACTTCAAAACCCTGAAATAACAGATAACTCTATTTCAGGAACTCCTAAAAAAGTTATAGATGCTGAGAAGCTTACCGAAATAACAGATACTAACAATATAAAAGGTAAAGACATTAATAAGTATAACCTAAATATTTATACCAAAAAGCCCATTATTGAAAACAATGGAGTCGCTCAAAGTGGAAATGAAATAGTTATACCAAGCTCTGAAAAGAAAATTGAGATTAAAGCAAATGATATCGAAAAGGTAGAAATGTATGCTAATGATGAAAAAGTAGTTGGTATTATTGCTCTTTACATCATTCTTTGTCTTATTGCAGTAGGTTTGTTGGTTTGGTTAATGGTGGTTTTATTAAATCAGGCAGGAAATAGTAGTGCAAACGCAAGTGCAAATTCTAGCGGAAACTCAAACAGTAACAGTGGAGGGAGTAATAGCGGAAGTAGTAACAGTGGAAGCAGCAATAGCGGAGGTTCTTGCTATGTCGCCACAATGGTTTATGGAAGTTATGACGCCCCTGAGGTATTAGTTCTCAGAAAGTTTAGAGATAATTTTTTACAAAAATTTTACTTAGGAAGATTCTTTATTAAAACCTATTACAAATACTCTCCACACTTTGTTAAAAGGTTTCAAAATCACGAAAATGTTCATAAATCGATACGGTTTATATTAAATGGCTTTGTGAAATTCTTATCTAAACAAAAAAGCACCTGATTTAAAAATCAGATGCTTCTAGTAGCAGGGACAGGACTCGAACCTGTGGCCTTTGGGTTATGAGCCCAACGAGCTACCAACTGCTCCACCCTGCGATATATTTTATAAGAACTTTATTATTAATTAGGGAGTGCAAAGATATATTATTTTCTTTGTACTTCAAAATTAATCATGCAAAAGGCAGGTTTCGTAAATATTATAGGTAATCCTAACGCTGGTAAATCTACCTTAATGAACGCATTGTTAGGAGAGAAACTCAGTATTGTTTCACCCAAAGCACAAACTACCAGACATAGAACATTTGGGATTTTGAATGAAGATAACTGCCAAATTGTGTTTTCAGATACTCCCGGAATCGTTAATCCTTCTTACAAATTACACAATGAAATGCTTCAAATGGTAAATACTTCATTTGAAGATGCAGATATTATTTTACTGATAACTGATATTAATGAAGAAGGGTTAAAAAACAACGAAATATTTGAAAAATTAAAACAGTTAGAAGTTCCCGTAATTATTGTGGTTAACAAAATTGATTTATCCACTCAAGATGAAGCCACTAAAAAAATTCAGCAATGGCAAGAAATATTTCCAAAAGCGGACATTATAGCTACCTCTGCTCTCAGGAAGTTTAATCTTCAAACCGTTTTAGAAAAAATAAAAGAACATTTACCCGAAGGAACACCCTTTTTTCCTGAAGACCAATTAACCGACAAACCTGAACGATTCTTTGCTGCCGAAATTATTAGAGAAAAAATATTCTTTAGATACCAACAAGAAATTCCTTATTGTACGGAAGTGCAAATAGAATCATTTAAAGAATCAGATGATATAATTAGAATTCATGCTATTATCTTTGTAGAAAGAAAGTCACAGAAAGCTATTATCATTGGACAAAACGGAAAAATGATAAAGCATTTAGGAATTGACGCCAGAATAGAAATGGAGAAGTTTTTCAAAAAGAAAATCTACCTTGACCTTTTTGTTAAAGTAGATGAAAACTGGAGAAACTCTGATAATGCACTTAAAAAATACGGATATAAAAACTAACCTGTGAGTAATATAGTAGCCATAGTAGGAAGACCAAACGTTGGAAAATCAACTCTTTTCAACAGACTTACAGAAAGTAAGCAAGCCATTGTAGATGAAATTAGTGGTGTTACCAGAGACAGACATTACGGAAAAGTTTCATGGGGAGGAAGAGAGTTTGATTTAATTGATACGGGTGGCTATGTAAAAGGCTCTGACGATGAATTTGAGGAGGAGATTTGCAAGCAAGTAGAGGCAGCTATTGATGAAGCAAACTTATTGCTTTTTGTAGTAGATACTAAAACCGGTGTAACTGATTTAGACCAAACTGTTACTTCAATTATTAGAAAATCAGGAAAAGATGTAATCATTGTGGCCAACAAAGTAGATAATTTTGATATGATTGCCGACACATCTGTGTTTTATAAGTTTGGATTGGGTGATGTATTTCCCATTTCATCTATCAACGGTAGCGGAACAGGTGATTTATTGGATAAAATAATTGGGCTTCTCCCGGAAGATAAAAAAGTTGAAGTTGAAAAAGACATTCCCAACATTGCAGTAATAGGAAAACCAAATGTTGGAAAATCGTCATTAATAAACTGCTTATTAGGCAAAGACCAAAATATAGTTACTCCAATTGCCGGTACAACTAGAGATTCAGTAACTACTCGTTTTAACTCATTCGGTTTTGACATTAATTTAATTGATACTGCCGGACTTCGTAAAAAAGGGAAAGTTCATGAAGATTTAGAGTTTTATTCCGTGATGAGAACCGTAAGAGCTCTTGAATATGCCGATGTATGTCTTATCATGATTGATGCACAGGAAGGCATTACTTCTCAGGATTTAAACCTGATTGGATTGGTCACCAAAAACAAAAAAGGAATGGTAATGGTGGTAAATAAGTGGGATTTAATAGAAAAAGACCACAAAACCACTAAAGAATACGAAGAGCTAATTAGAAGTAAAACGGCACCTTTTGTTGATTACCCTATTATTTTCACTTCTGTTCCAACAAAACAAAGAATATTTAAAGCATTGGAAGAAGCCGTTAAAATTTACAAAAACAGAACACAAAAAATTCCTACAAGAAAGCTAAACGATGTTATGCTTCCTATCATTCAAAATACTCCACCACCTGCTACCAAAGGTAAATATGTAAAGATTAAGTTCATTAACCAATTACCAACCCACACCCCTACTTTCGCCTTTTATTGTAATCTCCCACAATACGTAAAAGAGCCTTATATGAGGTTTCTTGAAAACCAGCTTCGTAAGAATTTTGATTTACATGGTGTCCCAATTCGGATTTTTATAAGAAATAAGTAAATCTATCACAATATCTATAGGTCTTTATAGTTAACCAATTGTCAAAAATTGCTTAATTTTACTTATTCAAATACTATGAGATATTTTTCATTAATTATTTGTACTACTCTTCTATGTACTAGCCTGTTTAGTCAAGCACCTAAATACAGTAACGAATTTTTAAGTATTGGTGTTGGCGCAAGAGCGTTAGGAATGTCTAATTCAAATGTAGCTAATGTAGATGATGTAACTTCAGGATATTGGAATCCTGCGGGACTTTTAAAAGTTAAACCGGATTTTCAACTAGGCTTAATGCATGCAGAATATTTTGCCGGAATTGCTAAGTATGATTACGGTGCATTTACCACAAAACTAGACTCTAACAATGCTATTGGTCTATCCTTAATTCGATTTGGCGTAGATGACATCCCAAACACTACTGAGTTAATTGATAATGATGGAAATATAGACTACAACCGTATCACATCATTTTCTGCCGCTGATTATGGTATTTTGTTCTCGTATGCAAGAAGAATGCCTGTTAAAGGCTTAACCGTTGGTGGAAACTTTAAAATTATTCATAGAGTAGTTGGGAGTTTTGCAAAAGCCTGGGGATTTGGAATTGATGCCGCAGCTCAGTATCAAGTTGAAAAATGGCAATTTGGAGCAACCCTTAGAGATGTTACCTCTACTTTTAATGCTTGGAGTTATTCTCTTTCAGATAGAACTATTGAAGTATTTCAAGCTACGGGAAATGAAATCCCTCAAAATTCTATCGAACTTACTTTGCCTAAACTAATTTTAGGTGGTGCCAGAAAGTTTGAATTACCTAAAAAATTCTCCATTCTTGCCGAACTTAACTTAGACCTCACCTTTGATGGAATGAGAAATGTACTGATAAAGAGTGATCCTATCAGTATTGATCCACATTTTGGATTTGAAGCAGGATATAATGATTTAGTTTTCTTAAGAGGTGGTATTGGAAACTTCCAAACCATAACCGACATTGAAGGGTTTAATGTAATTACCTTTCAACCAAATTTTGGAATTGGACTAAAGCTAAAGGGGCTTGCCATTGATTATGCGTTAACTAATATTGGAAATCAATCTATCGGGCTCTTTTCAAATATTTTCTCGCTTAAAATAGATATCAATAAAGCACCGAAGTGAAAAAAATACTATTCATACTCGCACTTGCATTAACACCGCTGTTTGCAGTAAGTCAGTATGCTAATAGTTGGATAAATTATTCACAACCCTACTATCAATTTAAAGTATCACAAAACGGAATCTATAAAATAAACTATAATACACTGGTCAATTCAGGAATTCCAGTGACAACCATTGACCCAAGAAACATTCAGGTTTTTGGAAGAGGAAAAGAAATAGCTATTTACTTTGAAGGTGAAAGTGACGGAACCATAGACTCTTTAGATTTTATTGAGTTTTATGCTGAAAAAAATGACCATTGGTTAGATTCAAACTTATATGGCGGCTACAATAAAATGCCAAATCATGTGTATAGCCAACATAACGATACTGCTACCTACTATTTAACTTGGAATACATCTACTTCAAATAAAAGAATGGGTGTTGAAACAGATACCGCTTTTTCCAGTTATACTCCAAGCATTTTTTTTTGGAAAAAATTAGGCTGGACACTAAGTAATGTTTTTTATCCGGGAATAGTAAATGGAGTTGGTGGAACTGACTCTGATTTTGACGAAGCTGAAACATGGGGTTCAGGAAAGTATGGAAAAGGACAACAGTTAAATTTTCCACTACAAGTTTTAGATGTAGAAACAACCGTACTAAACAGTGAATTTCAAAGTGTTGTTTTAGGAGCTTCCAATTATCAAAGTAATAATCCTGATCATCATTTGAGAATAGTTTGCAACTCAAATACAATTACTGATACTTTATTTGAAGGATATAAAAGAATCTTTATTAAAGAAGCCATTCCTACATCTTTTTTATCTTCTACCAACAATATGTATTTCCAGTCAATTAATGATATTGCTCCCGGAGATCCAAACTTTGTTGATTGGCAAGGAGTTTCATACTATACTCTTACCTACCCCCATAAACCGACTTTTTTTAACCCGGTTAGTCAATATGATTTTGAAGTTGACGATCATACAAGCCAAACAAAATCTTTATTTAATATATCTAATTTTTCTGCAGCCGGAAATGCCAGCCTATATGACATTTCCAACGACAAGAAAATCCCCATTGTTCACAAAGGAGGAAATAATTATAGTTTTATTATTCCTAATTCAGGAGGAAGAAAAAAGTGTTTTGCTACGGCAGAAACTGCAAAAATTAATATCACATCACTTCAACCCATTAACCAAACAGGATTTTTTACAGATTATTCATTACTCAACATCGATTCAGCTTATTTAATTATCTCCCATACAAGCTTGATGAATGAAGCAAACAATTACGCCCAATATAGAAACTTAACAGGCTATAATACATATCTAACAGATATCGAAGAGCTTTATCATCAATTTGCTTACGGTGTAAGAAAACATCCATTGGCCATTAAAAATTATTGCGACTATTTGATTAATACTCTACCCTCCCCTCCTCAATATTTATTTTTAATTGGGAAATCAGTCAAATTAAATTTACATAGAAAAAACGGCACTGCTTATAATTTAAATTTAGTCCCTACATATGGTCATCCCGGTTCAGATATATTATTAACAGCCGGATTAAATGGAACTTTACTAGAACCTGCCATTAAAACAGGAAGATTAAGTGCAACTACACCACAAGAGGTTAATGATTACCTTACCAAAGTTATTGATTATGAAAATGCACCTCAAGATGAATGGATGAAAAATATTCTTCATTTTGCCGGAGGAACAAAAATCAGCGAGTCTAATCTATTTAGTTTTCATTTAAATCAATACAAGCTTATTCTTCAAGACACCTCTTTTGGGGCAAACGTTACTACATTCAAAAAAACATCTACCGCTCCCATTCAAACTACCTTATCAGACTCTATAAAAAACATGATTAATAGAGGAGTGACTATGATGAACTTTTTTGGTCATGCCTCAGCAACGGGAGGTTTTGACCAAAATATTGACGACCCCAGTCAATGGAATAATTATCAAAAATATCCCTTGGTATATGCAAATGCTTGTTTTGCTGGAGATATTCATTTAGACAATGAATTATCGACTAGTGAGAAATACATAAACATTGCAGATGAAGGAGCAATTGCCTTTATTGCTTCCGTAGCGCTTGGAATTCCGGCTTACCTACATAGTTATAGCAGTGAGTTTGTAACCAATTTAGGTCAAAGTAATTATGGCAAAACCATTGGTAGCCATATCCAAAATACAATTAAAGCTATTCAGGGAGCAGGAAATGACGATTATGTTAGGTCGGTTTGTTTTGAAATGACACTCCATGGTGACCCTGCTTTAGTTATTAATTCGCCTGATTTACCTGATTATGAGATAACGACAAACAGCATCTATTTTAACCCAAGTAATGTAACCACTGTTTCCGATTCATTTGATGTAAACGTTGTTGTATTAAACAAAGGTAAAGCTGTAAACACACCTATTATTATCGAATTAACAAGAGATTTTCCGGTGCAAGGAGTGAATGATACTATTTACACAAAAGTTATTTCAGGCACTAAATATAAAGACACCATTACTTTTACATTACCTGTTGACCCTATTAGAGGAATTGGGCTAAACTATTTTTCCGTTTATGTTGACGCACTTAATAATGTGCAAGAGTCTAACGAAAACAATAACTTCATAACTGTTCCATTGCTTATAAAATCAGGAGATATTGTTCCTGTTGTTCCGTATGAATACGCTATAATACCTAATCAAGGTCAAGAACTGGTGGCTTCTACAGGATTACCATTTGCTACAAATGAAAACTATGTTTTTCAATTAGATACTACAGACTTATTTAACAGTCCGCTTTTTCAAACTACTACAATTACAAACAAAAATGGAGCAGTAGTGAAGTGGAAACCATCACTACTACAAAATATGCCGGATAGTATGGTATATTTCTGGAGAGTAAGTAAAGATTCTACATCTACGCAAGGTTATAACTGGAAAGAAAGCTCATTTCAATACATTCCAGGAAAAAGGGGCTGGGGACAAGCTCATCATTTTCAGTTTAAAAAAGATGATTTTCAATACATAAAATATGATAAGCCTGGTAGAAAATTCAGCTTTGTAAATGATGTAAAACAACTGTTTTGTAAAACTTATGGCGACCCTTTAATTACCGGACCACTGTCAGATATTTTATATAGAATAGACTCTGAAACTAGAGCTTATAATGGCATTGGGTGGGCACCTGCTATTCATTTAGCAGTGCTGGATTCTTCTACTTTAGAAAGTTGGAATTCAAATAACTTAAATATGGGACAAGACAATCTTACCGGAAACAAACGTGCTATATTTATTTTTAGAACACAAAACGCTACTCAACTTCAGGCAATGGAAAATATGCTCAATGACAGTATTCCTGACGGGCATTATGTACTGGCATATACCTGGAGATATGGTTATTTCAACCAATGGAATCCCTCAACAATTAACGCTTTTACAAGTTTAGGGGCAAGCAGCATAAGTACGATAGGCGATTCTATCCCATACATATTTTTTGCAAAAGTGGGCACTCCTTCATCTGCTACAGAAGTGGTTGGTACAAATAACAAAGACATTATTTCGCTAACCAAATCACTTTCTTTAAATGCCACCTATGGAAATATTCTTTCAGAAATTTTAGGACCTGCTTCAAAGTGGGACTCCATTTGGTGGAGATTTAATTCCACAGAAAATCCTTCAGCAGACAGTACAGATTTAAGTGTTTACGGTATTGACTTACAAGGCACAGAAACATTAGTAATACCAACTATCCCATCAGATTCGTTAGACATAAATATTACCAATAAAATAAACGCTGCCTCCTATCCTTTCTTAAAGTTTAACTTACATACTAAAGATGATTCCATTAAAACTCCATCACAACTGAAAAGATGGCAAGCTATATACAGTGGAGTACCTGAATGTGCTTTAAACCCTGAAATTGCCTTTTCATTTTACAATGATACCGTTGCAGAAGGAGAAGACTTAAGTCTAAAAATTGCCATTGAAAATATTGGTGATTATGACATGGATAGTTTGTTAATTGCGTATAGTATAATTACTCCTAATTATAGCGTAATTCCACTTCCCTACCCAAGACAAGGAAAACTTTTAGTGGATAGCACGATGATAAGTGAACTTACTTTTTCATCAAAAGGATTGGATGGCAATTATCAATTATTTATAGAGGTAAACCCTAATAATGACCAATTAGAACAGTTTCATTTCAACAATATCGGAACCTTAAATTTTCATGTAAATGGGGATGATTTAAACCCAATTTTGGATGTGACTTTTGACGGAGTACATATTCTAGACGGTGAGTTAGTATCTTCTAAACCCAATATTTTAATAACACTTCACGATGAAAATAAATATTTACCTCTTGATGACACTGCAGATTTTGAAATTTATTTAAAAGACCCTGCCGGAAATCAAAAACGTATTTATTTTAAAGATGGTAGTGGAAACGATATTATGAAGTTTTACCCTGCTTCGCTTCCGAATAATTCAGCAAAAGTGGAATATAATCCACATTTAAAAGTAGATGGCACTTATGAATTAATCGTTCAAGCACAGGACAAATCAGATAACTTATCTGGCGATTATGATTACACCATTAGCTTTGAAGTAATAAACAAATCTACCATTACCAATGTAATGAGTTATCCAAATCCGTTTAGCACTTGTGCTCATTTTGTATTTACGCTTACAGGTTCTGAAGCTCCTGATAACATACAAATACAAATTTTAACCGTTACCGGAAAATTGGTTAGAACGATTGAACTAACTCATTTTGAGCAAATACGAATCGGTAAAAACATAACTGACTATTGTTGGGATGGAAAAGATGATTTTGGCGACCAATTAGCTAACGGGCTATATTTATATAAAGTAAACACCAGATTAAACGGACAAGTTATTGAGCACAGAGAAACCAATGCCGACCAATACTTCCACAGAGGTTTCGGTAAAATGTATTTGATTAGATAGCTTTATTACTAATTCTAAAACCTAGAAAGTTATTATATATTTTGACCTTATCAAAACAGCTCTTTAGGATAATATGAAAGAGGTTAACAAATCATTACGAAAAAATTCAACTTGGCAACTAAGCTTATTATTCATATTACAAGAAGTTAGTTTATATTTAATGAATTTTAAAAAAGAGTGCTTATGAGAACAGTTATAAAAATTTTGTTGTTATTGTTCATTTCAAAAGGATATGCTCAGATCACTTTGATTCAAAAAATCCCAACAAATGGATTACCCCCCCATAGTATGACTATCAGCAAAGATAATGAATATGCTTTTGTTGGGGCTGGTTCTACAATCCAAGTTTTTAAACGTAATAAGCTAACTGGTATATTGAATCTAACTTCTTCAGTAGATAGTATTCACTTCCTTGGTAATTATTTATACTCTGCTATAGTAAGCCCTGATTCAAATTACCTTTATACATCATTAGATAGATATTTGTCTACATTTAAAATTAATAAATTGACTGGAAATTTAACAAAAATTGAAACTGTTAATTATAACGTTACCCCAACAAGTCTTCCAACTACAACTAGTGGAATGGCTATGAGTAAGGATAATAAAGATTTATATCGATCTCACCGAGACCAAATTTTTCATTTTAGACGAAATTTAATTACTGGCAAACTAACTCTAGTAGATACAATTAAAGAGGTAAATTATCAACCGAATTATAGTTATGATATAGCAATTGAGTTAAGTCATAATAACAAGACATTATATGCAACCGGCTTGCACAGCATTTCTGTATTTAAAAGAGACACATCGAATGGTAATTTACAACTTTATCAAAGATTGGATAATAGTAGCTTGCAGAATCAGAGCTTAAACAATGTTACCGAATCTAAGTTAGGAGTTAATGGAAAATACTTATATACACTATCTAGATATAATGGTATTACAAAGTCAGAAATCAACCATCTCACCGACTCGATAGATCCTGTTAACTCCATTACTTGCTGTGGATTTAATAGACCAGACTATTTAAGTTTAACACCAAATGGAAAAGGCATGTGTGTTGTTTCTTATGAAGAAGCCATATTTTATAAAATTGATTCAATAAATGGAGATTTAACTCTAGTAAGAAAATATCCTAAATTATCAGCTCATGATAAAAGTTTAATAGGTAAAAAAGTATTTGATAATGAAGGGAGTTTTATGTATTCTATTCCATCTTTTACAGATACAATTTATGTTTATAAACTCGATCGACCCTTGTTTGATTATCCAGACAGCACTCTTCCAATAACTTCAATTAATAATAGTTTTAATAATAAAGGTATAGTTACCAGTATATTCCCTACTCCAAACAAAGGTGACTTTTTTGTAAATCTATCAGATTACTATGATGGAATTATAATAATCAGAAATTTAACAGGACAAATAATTAAAGAGGTACCTTTCAAAAAAGCAATCTCTGTTCATGTTGATGAAATAAAAACTCCGGGATTATATTTAATAGAAATCAACATAGGAACAAATAAATTCATTTTTAAAACCATTACTATTAACTAGGATGTAGAGCATCTGATTTTTACACATATTAAGTATAATAAATTATGGCTTATAGAAGTGTTTACTTAGCGTCAATTTTGCTCTAGACTGTGCCAGATAATTTAATTTTAATCGCTTTTACAATTGATACTTGAGGTAACATATGAAATTAAGAAAGCTTAAACTACCCTCAAATAACTTTTCAGAAAGCTAGTCCCCAAATAAAATGGTATGGTGTCTAACAATGCTACTACCATTTTAAAAATATATCCTGAAAAAATAAAAATAAGCAATTGCCCCATTAGTGGTTCCGCTTCATTAATAGGCAAAGCATTGGCGTAAAAGTGAGTAATTAAAATTACCGCTACAGAATCTACTAATTGGCTGGTTAAGGTAGAGCCGTTATTTCTTAGCCACAACATTTTCCCTTTGGTTAAATTCTTTAAATAATGAAACACATGTACATCAATGAATTGTGCCGACAAATAGGCAATCATACTGGCAAATGTTGCCCCAAAAGTTAGTTTTCGAATTTCATAAAAAGCATATCCATGTGGAGCAGATGCCATACCATTTTCATCTACCGAAAGAGGTAATGTACCATCATTTAAAAGAGTTTCTGGAGCATCTAAACTTCCTCCTAACCACAACACAAATAGCACCCAAATATTTAAAAGCAGGCCAATCCACACCACTAAATTCGCACGTTTCTTTCCGTAGATTTCACTAATAAAATCAGTACATAAAAAGGTAATTGGGTAAGGTAATACACCTATGGCAAGGATAAAAGGAATTTTTAATCCGAATACTTCAAAAGATAAATCAATGAAACGACTTATTCCCAAAATATTTAACATGGTTAATGAGCCCAAGAATAATCCGGCCAAAATCAAAAAAACTACTTCTCTGCGCCACTTTATGTTGAGCGGTGCATCATCAGAATAAATCATTGCTTACATTTATGCAATAAAACTAGTAAACTTCATGGAAATTAGCGATATCATTACTCATTTAGGAGAAAACAGAGAAGAATATTATAATTCAGTTTCTCCACCAATTATGCAATCCAGTAACTTCTGTTTTAAAACAGTAGATGAAATGCGCCAATGCTTGCAAAAAGAATTTGAGCATCCGTTTTATAGTAGAGGTTATAACCCAACAGTAGGCATTTTAAGAAAAAAATTAGCCGCACTAGAACATACAGAAGATAGCTTGGTATTTGCCAGTGGAAGTGCCGCCATTGCTGCTGCGGTAATGAATGAAGTTCAACAAGGAGACCATGTCATTTGTATAAAAAGTCCGTATAGCTGGACCAATTATTTGTTAAACACTTTACTGGCAAAGTATGGAGTAACCACTACCATGATAGACGGAACAAAAGTGGAAAACTTTGAAGCGGCCATTCAAGAAAACACAAAACTGATTTTTTTAGAAACGCCTAATTCCATGACTTTTGAATTACAAGATTTAGAAGCAGTTTCTAAATTGGCAAAATCTAAAAACATAACTACTATTTGTGATAATAGCTACTCCACCCCTCTTTGTCAAAACCCTGCCGATTATGGAATAGATATTACTGTTCATTCTGCAAGCAAGTACCTTTCCGGTCATAGCGATTTGGTGGCGGGTGTTCTTTGCGCTTCCAAAAAGAGAGTAGAAAATATTATGGCAAATGAGTTTATGACGCTTGGAGGAATTATCGGACCGTTTGAAGCATGGCTCATTTTGAGAGGATTAAGAACTTTACCGATTAGACTAAAAACTGTTTTAGAAAACTCTATGAAGGTTTTAGACTTTTTAGAAAAACATCCGAAAATTGAAAAAGTGGTATTTCCATTTTCAGAGAAAAATCCCCAATACGAATTAGCCAAAAAACAAATGAAACCTTGTGGCGGATTGATGACTATCTATTTAAAAACAGATGATATTAAAAAAATAGAAACTTTTAGCAATAGCCTAAACTACTTTTTACTTGCCTGTAGTTGGGGCGGTTATGAATCTTTACAGTTTCCGATTGCCACTTTGCATGATTCAAAAAGCTATCATAAAACTCCGCATCCTGCAAATATGATTCGGCTATATATTGGGCTGGAAGATCCTCATTTATTGATTAATGATTTGAAGCAAGCACTTGAAAAAATTAAATGAAAAAGGGAAACGACTTCGTTTCCCTTTCAATTTCATCCAATTAGATATATTAAAAATGTAAATCTATTTGTAATCTGAACATTATCTCATTACCATAAAAAACAGTTCCTCCCTGAGCCTTTTCTTCTGTATAAGAAATATCGGTCTGAACTTTCAAATCATGGCCTGCAAAGAATTTAGAAACGCCTAAGGTATATTGTCTTACGTCAGCTCTTTTAGTATCTTTTCTGGGTTCTACTACGCTATATCTTGCAGCAATTTCAACATTGTTGTCAAACATATAACCACTTTGTACATTAAATCCCATTCCGGTTCTATAGGTAAAACTATTTCCCAAAGTATCTTTTAATACAGAACCATTAGTAGCATCTTTATCAACATATTCTGACATTACAGACCAACCTTTATATTTAAACATCATATCTGCCATAACCGAGTAAAGCGAATGATAATCATTTTCACTTACAGAAACTCTTTGATAAACATACCCGCCTAACTGACCTCTTTCTCTTGCTGCTCTGTCGTTATAATCGTAAGTTAAACCCAAAGCCAATTTTGGTTTTTCTTCTCTTTTAATCGAACTTCCTACATAATCACCTTTACTTTGAAATTCACCCATTGGTAACCACTCAACTCTCCCAGTGTAGGCATATCCACCCATATTTCCTTCTGTTACATTTCTTCCTTCGCCTTGAGAAAAAGCAAAAATTTCTTTAAATATCATCCCTCCTATTATTGTCTTATGTCTTAACTGAAGTCCCATGTCTCGGTCAATATTATACGCACTGTTTACAATGCTTCTATCAACTAGCTGAAGTGCAGCTGAAGAAATAACACGCTCTCTGTTACTGGGCAATTTAGTTTGACCAACCCACAACTCAAAATTCTTAGCAAACTCCCATTTTAACATTGCGTCCATTACTACACCGGGAGTATTTCGAGTTTGATCTGTATTCCATGCTAAGTCTCTATTAGATAAACCTAGCTCAATTTTATATTCTAATTTAGGAGAATATGCATATCCGTCAAATTTTAGCCTGGCTCTTCTAACTAAAAAATTTGAAGCTGCTTGATCAAACTTTACTTCATCATTTACTATAGGTGATTCTACCAAAAATAAATTTTGAATACGCATAGCAGCCCTCATAGAAAATGAAGAGTCTTTAGCGGTGAAATTAAATCCCTTTCCAAATTTATCGTTAATTGTATTTTGAGAAAACACACTTGAAATGCTAATTAATGTAGTAATAACAAGTATTCCTTTTTTCATAATATTGTTTTTGTGGTTTTTTGTGTTGGCAAATGTATAACTTCAATCTTCTGTTAACCTATCAAAAATAAAAGGATAACATAATGTTAATATTAGAATTGAAAAACCATGATAATTATGATTAAACCATTGATTTTATAGTCATTAACCTAATTAACATAGAATTAACATAAACTTAATATTGGTAATTTCAATCGATGACAACTTGGTCTAACTTTGCATAAATTTTAAACGAAAATAAATGCAAACAATTAAAGCTCTTCTTTTTTCTTCCCTGCTAATTTCATTATTCGCTTGTGGAGGTCAGAAATCAAATGATGAAAATTCAAACAATGAAAATGTTCTTTCAGGACAAATTCAAATAGACGGTTCAAGCACTGTTTATCCAATAACTGAAGCAATAGCCGAAGAATTTAGAGCTGAAGCCCCTGAAGTTAAAGTTACTGTTGGTGTATCAGGCACGGGTGGTGGCTTCAAAAAGTTTGTAAGAAATGAAATAGACATTAACGATGCCTCTCGTTCAATCAAAGATAGTGAAGCCGAACAGTGTAAAGAAAACGGAATTAGTTACATAGAACTTTCGGTAGCTTATGATGGACTTGCTGTATTAGTAAATCCTCAAAATAATTGGTTGAATGACATTACTATTGAAGAGCTTAAAAAAATATGGGAACCAGCGGCTCAGGGAGTAATCATGAAATGGAATCAGATAAGACCTGAGTGGCCGGCTGAAGAAATTCATTTATTTGGCGCAGGAACTGCATCAGGTACTTACGATTATTTCACGGAAGCAATTGTAGGAGAAAGCGGTGCTAGTAGAGGAGATTATACAGCAAGTGAAGATGATAACGTATTAGTTCAAGGTATATCCTCAGACAAATTTGCTTTAGGCTTTTTTGGGTTGGCCTATTATGAAGAAAATAAAGATAAATTAAAGTTGGTTGGTGTAAACAATGGCTCCGGAAGTGTTTTACCAACTATGGAAACCGTTGCTAATGGAAGCTATGCTCCATTATCCAGACCAATATTTATTTACGTTTCAAACAAGTCTGCAGAAAGAGAAGAAGTAAAGGCGTTTGTAAATTTTTATTTAGATAATGTTGCTTCCATTTCTGAAGAAGTAGGTTACATTCCTCTACCTGAAACTGAAATTAACAAACAGAAAGAAAAATTCAATTCATTTTTGGCTGGTTCAAATTATACTAAATAATATCATACTGTATTGATATTAAATGAATAAAACCAGAGAATATATTATAGAGAGATTGCTGTTCTTATGTGCAGCAATCACTGTTTTTACAACAATTTCAATCATTCTTGTATTGCTTGTAGAAGCCGTAGGTTTCTTTCAGGAAGTTTCAATTATTGACTTTCTTACTGATAAAGAATGGACACCGCTTTTTGCGGATAAACATTTTGGAATTCTTCCGTTAGTATGCGGAACACTACTCACTACATTTATTGCCATTTCAGTGGCACTGCCGATAGGTTTAACCATTGCCATTTATCTTAGTGAGTATGCACCAAAAAGTTTTAGAAAAATATTCAAACCACTTTTAGAAGTACTAGCCGCTGTGCCTACAGTTGTATATGGCTTTTTTGCTCTTTTGGTTGTTAGCCCCTTTCTACAAAAATTCTTTCCCGAGATGTCAGGGTTTAACTCACTTTCAGCAGGTATAGTAATGGGAATAATGATTATTCCATTTATTTCTTCTTTAAGTGAAGATGCGCTTTATGCTGTTCCAAAATCACTAAGAGAAGCTGCGTATGGAATGGGATCAACCAGATTTCAAACTGCATTTAAAGTAACGGTGCCGGCTGCATCTTCCGGAATTGTTGTTTCAATAATTCTTGCTTTATCCAGAGCTATTGGCGAAACCATGATTGTAGCTATTGCCGCAGGACAGCAGCCAAGATTAACCTTAGACCCAACAGTTCCTATTGAAACCATAACAGCTTACATAGTTCAAGTTAGTATGGGAGATGTACCACATGGCTCATTAGAATACAAAACCATCTTTGCTGCCGGGATAACACTTTTCGTATTCACTTTTATTTTAAACAACATTAGTTTTTACATCAAGAAAAAATATCAGGAAAAGTATGACTAATGCTACAAAAAATAGACTTATTGACAAGACATTTCTAATGTTTGGAATTCTTGCGACTCTCTTTGGAATAGTTATACTTTGTATTTTTATTGGAAATATTTTCGCTGATGGTATTTCAAGATTAAGTTTTGATTTTTTAGAAAGTCTTCCATCTAGAAAACCGGAAAAAGCCGGAATATTAACCGCCTGGACAGGAACTTTATGGATTTTAGGATTAACCACACTGGTTGCTTTTCCTTTGGGAGTTGGTGCAGGAATATATTTAGAAGAATACGCTAAAAAAGGCTGGCTTTCAAATATTTTAGAGATTAACATTGCCAATCTTGCCGGTGTACCGTCTATTATCTATGGACTTTTGGGATTGGAAATATTTGTAAGAGTTATGGGATTAGGAGGAAGTTTATTAGCCGGAAGTTTCACTTTATCATTACTTATTTTACCAATTATAATAGTTTCAACAAGAGAAGCCATCAAAGCAGTGCCAAAATCAATTAAAGAAGCAGCCTTTGCACTAGGTGCTACTAAATGGCAAGCAATATGGTCACAAATATTACCTGCTTCAATGGGTGGAATTTTAACCGGTGTTATACTTTCCATATCAAGAGCAATTGGTGAAACAGCCCCATTAATTGTTGTTGGAGCGCTTGCGTATGTTCCATTTGTAGCAAAATCACCTATGGATGAATTTACAGTACTTCCGATACAAATATTCAATTGGGTTTCAAGACCTCAACACGGATTTATAGTTAATGCTGCTGCTGCTATTTTAATCTTACTTTCCATTACATTTGTAATGAATGGTATAGCAGTTTACTTAAGAAACAGATGGCAGAAAAAAGTTAAATGGTAAAATGACAACAACCGATATAAAAGAAAACAACAAAGCATCAATTACGGAGATAGATAATTTATCTAAAAACATAAAAATTGAAGCGAGAAATATTGATGTTTTTTACAGTGAATTTAAAGCGCTGAAAGATATAAACATGAATATTTACGAAAATTCAGTTACCGCTTTCATCGGTCCATCCGGCTGTGGAAAATCAACATTTTTAAGATGTTTAAATAGAATGAACGACTACATTGACGGTTTTAAAATGAAGGGCGAAATTCTTATTGACAATAAAAAAATATATTGGAAAAATGTTGTAGTTGAAGAGCTAAGAAAACAAGTTGGAATGGTATTTCAAAAGCCAAATCCGTTTCCCAAATCAATTTTCGATAATGTGGCTTATGGTATAAGAATTCAAGGTGTTAAAGACAAAAAGTTTATTGAAGAAAGAGTGGAGTTAAGCTTGAAACAAGTTGCTTTATGGGATGAAGTAAAAGACAATCTAAAAAAAGGAGCTTTAGCGTTATCCGGTGGACAACAACAAAGACTTTGTATTGCCAGAACATTAGCTGTAGAACCATCAGTAATATTAATGGATGAGCCCACATCAGCATTAGACCCGATTTCTACCGCTAAAATTGAAGAGCTATTGTTTGAACTCAAAAAGCAATACACTATAGTTATTGTTACTAACAACATGAAACAAACTGCTAGAATTATTGATATGACTACATTTTATTATATGGGAGAACTCATAGAGTACGATTCTACAAAAAATATTTTCACAAAACCAAAACAAGAGAAAACTCAAAACTACATAACAGGTAGGTTTGGATAAACTCTTAATTAATTATATTTATTTTCTAATTTACCGTCATGAAAAATAACTTCAGTTCAGATATTCTTTCACTAAAAGAAAAAATGAAAGACTTAATGCTACTAGTTAAACATCAGTTAACCGAATGTAAAACAGCCTTTTTAACACAAGATAAAGCTATTGCCGAAGAAATAAGGGTAAAAGAAAAAATGGTGAATAACATGGAGTTAGAAATTGATAGAGCCTGTGAAAATATTTTAGCACTATATCAACCTGTAGCTATTGATTTACGATTTATTTTAGCCAGTATTAAAATCAACTCAGACCTTGAAAGAATGGGCGATCATGCTGACGGAATTGCCAAATACATCCTGCAGGTGAACGAATCGTTTTCGGAAAAAGAGTTAAAAGAAATTAGATTTGAAGAAATGTTTGACACTGCTTTAATGATGATAGATTTATCTATGAGAGCATTTTTAAAGGAAGACACAAATTTATCAAGAGAAACTTTCTTGATAGACCAAACCATGAATGAAATAAACATTGAAGCTCCTAAAAAAACTGCTGCTTTTATTAAAGCAAATACCTCTAAAACATACGAGTACATGTATTTATTATCTATTATTAGGAAATTAGAAAGAGTTGGTGATCTTTGCAAAAATATATCAGAAGAAGTTATTTTTTATTTAGAAGCAAAAGTTTTAAAACATCAAAAAGATCAGGTTAACTAGATAATATGAATTTTGGAATTTTAGATTTAATAGAGTTATTAGGAGCACTTGCTTTCTTCATTTTTGGAATGAAGATAATGAGTGAAGGTATTCAAAAAGCAGCCGGTGACGGTCTCAGAAATATTCTTAGAGGAATGACTAAGAATAGATATTTCGGTGTTCTCTCTGGATTTTCTGTTACGGCTCTACTTCAATCATCTTCTGCAACCACTGTAATGACGGTAGGTTTTGTTAACGCAGGTCTTTTAACACTTGTACAATCTGCAGGAATTATGATGGGTGCTAACATCGGTACTACCATTACAGGCTGGTTAGTAACCTATTTAGGCTTTAAAGTTAAAATTGCTGCTCTTTCGTTACCGCTAATGGCATTTGGAGTTCCAATGCTTTTTTCAAAAAATAATAAAATAAAATATTGGGCAGAATTTATCATTGGATTTTCAGTTCTATTTTTGGGGCTTAGTTTTTTAAAAGATGCTGTTCCTGACTTAAAAAGCAATCCTGACATTTTAGCTTTTCTATCAGACTACACCGATATGGGAATATGGAGTGTCTTACTCTTTATATTGGTCGGAACTTTATTAACGATTACCGTTCAATCTTCTAGTGCAGCAATGACACTTACCTTAGTGATGTGCTCACAAGGTTGGATTGGGTTTGATATGGCTGCTGCTATGATTTTGGGTGAAAACATCGGAACTACCATTACTGCTGAAATTGCTTCAATACCCGCAAATGTTCATGCCAAACGATCGGCTAAAATACACTCCATGTTTAACATAATTGGGGTAACCTGGATGATATTTATTTTTTCTCCTTTCAGAGACATGATTAATGAATTTTCCATGAATGTAATGGGTAACGGAGATGCTTATGAAAACGCTGAGATGGTTCCTTATGCTCTTTCTTATTTTCATACCGCCTTTAATCTTTCAAATGTTTTACTTCTTATTTGGTTTGTTCCCATTCTAGTCAAAGTGGCTGTTAAACTTGTTCCTTCAAAAGGAAGAATAGATGAAGAATATCACCTTGAATACATTAGTACAGGATTACTTTCAACACCTGAATTGGCAATCCTTGAAGCTAAAAAGGAAGTTTCAAAATTTGGAAATATTATCAAAAAACAAACAGGATTTGTAAAAACTCTTATGACTACTCATGATAAAAAAGAGTTTGAAATTCTGCTTTCCAGAATAAAAAAATACGAAGATATTACCGATAGAGTTGAAGCTGAAATTGCAGATTATTTAACTAAAGTTGCACAAAACAATTTATCAGAAAGTACCTCTAAAGAAATAAGAGGAATGATTAGAATTATCGCAAATATGGAACGTATAGGCGACATCAATTATCAGTTATCCTTAACCATTGAAAAGAAAAATCAAGAAAAAGTATGGTTTACTCCGGAACAAAGAGACTATATTATTCAGCTATTTGACTTAATAGATAAAGCATACAACTTAATGCTTACCAACCTAAACTCAGATTATATATCTATTGATTTAGCCAAAGTAAACCAAACAGAATCTGAAATAAATTCACTCAGAAATTTAATTAGAAAAGACCATATTGAAAAAACCGAAAGTGGTGAGTACAGCTTTAAAAGTGGTTTATTCTATAAAGACTTATACGGTAGTATAGAAAGAATTGGTGACCATATTGTAAACATTAGTGAAGGTATTTTAGGTAGAATTTAAGATTATCTACTCGACCATTTTCACTACTTTCTTCACAAACTTACTTTTTGAAGTCCTTACTCTTAAAAAGTAAATACCATCTTCAAGGTTAGCTAAATTATTAAAAGAAATAAAGTTGTAAGAGTCTTTTCCTACGCCCTTGTTTTGAGTAACTATTACTTTATTGGTAACATCCATTAAGTCCACATAAATTTGCTCTTCTTCAGTTGAATAATATATCAGTGAAAGATTATCAGAAAAGGGATTTGGGAAGTAACGAACTATTTGGTCTTCCTCATTCTTAATTTTTATTTGCCATTGCTCTAAAAAACATTTAGAAAAATCAGGAATTCCATAGCCTACATTATAATCAGGATTTGGGTACAAATGAGAGCAAGACTCAACTGCCCGCATCACTTCATAATTATTTAACTCAGGAAATGCTTGCCAAAAGCAAGCCACCATTCCGGCCATAATTGGTGAACTAAATGAAGTTCCATTTCCGTAAACTGCTCCACCTCCATTTACTAATATTGCACTTCCCCAGCCTAACGCACTAACATTTGGTTTTTGTTTACCACTGTATGTGGGTCCTTTGGAAGTAAACGGAGCTGCTGTTTCGTCAATTCCCACAGCACCAATAGCAAAAACGCTGTCACCGTCTGCAGGTGCGCCAATATAATACCATGGAGATGAGCCTGAATTTCCGGCACTATTTACAGCTATAATTCCTTTCTTAGCTGCCATGTCTGCTCCTCTCGTAATAAAAGTAGTATTACCATCCATGTCTGAATACTTAAAATTCATTAATGTATCATCAAAAGTCGTATAGCCCAAAGAGGTATTAAAAATATCTGCACCAATACTATCTGCCATTTCAGCTGCAGCTACCCAATAGTCTTCTTCTACTAGATTTTCGGTTGGCGCATCTTCAGTTCTAAAAAACATATAGCTGGCTTCGGGAGCTGTTCCGGTAAACAAATCACCTGATTTTGCCGCCATTGTAGAAGCTACATTCAATCCATGACTACTCCCTTCAAATATTGAATTATCTCTATCTACAAAATCCCAATAAGCTACTACTCTATTATTGTCCCATAAATGTTTGAATGCGGCTTGTGTATTTACCTCAGGAAAACCTGCATCCATAACAGCTATTAACATTCCTTCTCCTTTATAGCCGGCATTATGAAGAAACTTACCGTTAAGCATTTCAATTTGATAGTTGGCTACTCCATAGTCTGTTTCAGTACTTGTATAATTGGACTCTTCTTCAAATTTTCTATTCTCTGTAAATCTTCCGGGATTAGGGTTGTAAACCATTTTTACTGACGATACAAATGATTTATTTTTTATGGCTAACATTTGAGTAGAATCTCCTTCCACAACAACTGTATTTAGCCATTTCGATTTGCAGATATAAGTAACTCCAGTAGATAAAATTTGTGAAACATAAACTGAATTAACCGGTAAGTCAGTATTATCAATAGAAATTCCTTGTTTTTCTCTTCTATCTATTGAGCGCTGAGATAAATATTGTGTTGGGTTAGATACGCTATAAGCCGAGCCATTTTTATCTTTTAAATAAACACGCCATTTATAAACCGTTTGCGAAAAACTGATTGTAGTTAGAAAGGAAAACAATAAAACAAATATTGTCCGCTTCATTGAACGTAATGACTTTTTAAACGCATTTCCATATCAAAACCACTGGTAGCTTTGTATGTTCCGGATTGAGAATCGTAAGTCTTTTTTAAGTTAGTGTATTTTCTGTAATACAAGCCGATATGTTTTGCATATTGCTCTTCAGCATAAATTCTTTGCGTTAAAATTTTGTTTTCATCATCATGCTGGATAACGGTAATTGTGCTATCGAAACTATACGCACCAAAAGTTTTTGCCGTATGTATGTCCTTGTATTTATACTTCCAAGTATCTAACGAATTTTTAGCATTTCCATCCCACTCCTTTCCATTACTTGGAGGTAAGTTAAGCTTTACATAACGAATGTTTTCTTCTACTCTTTCGCAAGTGTTTGCTGTAAAGTTTGCTGACCAATTATCCACCGCTACGTAGTCAGTAGTGTCGGTGTACTTTATAAATCGCACAATTTTAAATGCTGAGTTTCCTGCACCGTCAGTAAAGTTAATATCTACTTTCTCTTTTATTTCATAATGAAATGTATCTATTGTTTGTGTAAAGTCATTATATATTATTGAATCTACATCATACACCCGAAAATCCAATGTGCGAAGCGGAAAATAATCATACCCCAATGATGGACTGGAAACGGGTTGTCCCGGTTCTTTTTTCTTACATGCTGAAAATGCAATTATTAAAAGGAGTAAATAAAATATTCTCATAGCGTAAATTTACTAATAATTAGTCTTTTAAATTTGTTTTTGTCATATCCTCAACATCTAGCCAGTCTTTTTTAATCCAATCCTTAGGATCGTCATTTATTAACTCTTCTTTACAATCTTTACACATTCCCTTTTCATACATCTCCCGATTAGTAACATTTCCTTTTGTATCATAGTAAATCCAAAGACCATGTTTATAGTCTTTTTCATAATTTCCCTTTATATAAATACCCCCTGATTCATAGTAATAAAGAGCCTGACCAGTTAAAAAAGCATTGGAGTAATTCGCTTTCATTTTGGGTTTACCATTTTCATAAAACTGAAGCACTTCACCATTTTCCAAATCATTATCATAGTTTTTCTCTTGGTAAACTTTGCCGTTAGGGTAATAAATAAATGATTTACCATAAAGTTTTCCGCCTTTATAGTTTTCTCTGGAAACTACTATACCCTGATGGTAACTGTAATATTCCCAAGTACTATCCTTTTTTTGATGTACATACTTACCTTGAGCCATAGGGTTTCCATTATAATGAAAAAGTAAAGCATAAGAAACATCAGCGTTTTTATGGGTAATTAAACCTTGAGGCTTACCGTCTTCATAATAATAATAAAACTTACCGACAGGAATATCATTTTGAAAATGACCTACATATCTGAGGTTGCCATTTTTGTAAAACTTCATCCATTTTCCTTGTTTTTTCCCTGACTTATCGGCAATATTAATAGTGTCTTGCTGCGCAAAGCAAAAGGAAACAGATAATAGTAATATAGCAGCTATTCTTATAAGCATTAAACAAATGTAATAGTATAATTCATCAAAATTCAAGTATTGTACCAATTTTGATAACGATAGATTGTTGATTTTGTTTTATTCGCCCAATATTGTTGAAAACCTTTTACCTCAAGCATTATTCTAATATTAATGATTTATACTTTTGAAGATTAATTGCCGTTTCAGAACTATGGCCAAGAATAAGTACAAAGCAGCCGAAACCAAGAAAGAAAAGAAAGAAGGTAGCTTCTTTACTATTCCTAAATGGGATATTAAAGGCGGGAAATTCTTACAGTTTTTGGGGTTGTTTTTGGTTCTGTTTTCTTTTTTCTTGTTGATATCTTTTATTTCTTATCTATTTACATGGCAAAACGACCAGGATAAGCTCGCCTACTCTTTTACTGAATACTTTTTTGATAGTTCGATAGTGGTAGAAAACTGGTTAGGGAAATTAGGTGCGGCCTTAGCTCACCAATTTATTTATAAGTGGTTTGGAATAATTTCATTTTTATTTGTACTGTTATTTTTAATTACCGGAGCGGCATTATCTATCAGAGTTTCATTTTTACCAATCATTAAAACCTATAAGCACAGCTTTTTTCACATCATTTGGTGGTCGGTAGCACTTGGATTCTTTTCCACTCTAAACCCCATTTTAGGAGGCGCTTTTGGTTATCATATTAATAATTGGCTGGTAAGTTTTGCAGGGAATGTAGGCGCAGGAGCAATATTAATATTTACAGCAAGTATATATGCTATAGTAACCTTTAGCTTGAATATTGAAAACATAAAAAATTTATTTAAATCTGACGAAGAAGAAATAGAAGAAGATACCAATGAAGACGTAGAGAAATTAAAAAATACTATAGTTGAAAATGAAGAGCCTGACGAACTATTAACGGAAGAAGAAATAAAAGAAGAAGTTATTGAAGAACCTAAAGAAGAAATAGAAGAAGAGCCAATTGAAATTGATGAAGTAGATGAAAAAGGAATCGGTTTTTCCGTAGAAAAAGTTGAGGATAAAGAAAAAATTCTTTCTGATGATGAGTTAAATAGTAAGCTTGAAGAATTTGGAGAGTATGACCCTACATTAGATTTATCGTCTTACCAATTTCCACACATTGATTTACTAAAAGACTACGGAAGTCAAGGTGTTAGTATCAACAAAGAAGAGCTTGAAGAAAATAAAAATAAAATTGTTGGCACACTTGAGAATTATAATATCAAGATAGAAAAGATTAAAGCCACTATCGGTCCAACTGTGACGTTATATGAAATTGTACCTGCTCCGGGAGTTCGAATTTCTAAAATAAAAAATCTTGAAGACGATATTGCTTTAAGTCTATCTGCATTAGGCATTAGAATTATTGCGCCAATTCCGGGCAAGTGAACCATAGGTATTGAAGTTCCTAACCAAGACCCGCAAATTGTTTCCATGCGGTCAGTTATTGCATCAGAAAAATTTCAGAATGCTAAAATGGAATTGCCTGTAGTAATTGGTAAAACCATTTCCAACGAAAACTTTGTATTTGATTTAACTAAAATGCCACACTTATTGATGGCCGGAGCAACGGGCCAAGGTAAATCAGTTGGATTAAATGCAATTCTAACATCTTTGGTTTACAAAAAACACCCATCTCAACTCAAGTTTGTATTAGTTGACCCGAAAAAAGTAGAACTTACGCTTTACAATAAAATAGAACGACATTTTTTAGCAAAATTACCTGATACGGAGGAAGCCATCATTACAGATAATCAAACAGTAATTAATACGCTTAATTCCCTGTGCATTGAAATGGATGAGCGTTATGAACTACTAAAAAATGCAATGGTTCGTAATATTAAAGAGTATAATGCAAAATTTATTGCTCGAAAATTAAACCCTGAAAAGGGTCATCGTTTTTTACCCTATATTGTGTTGGTTGTGGATGAGTTTGCAGATTTAATTATGACTGCAGGAAGAGAAGTAGAAACACCCATTTGCCGTTTAGCACAGCTTGCCAGAGCTATCGGAATTCATTTAATTATTGCCACACAAAGACCATCAGCTAATATTATTACCGGTGTAATTAAAGCAAACTTCCCTGGTAGAATTGCCTTTAGAGTTACCTCTCAAATAGATTCAAGAACTATTTTAGACAGTGGTGGTGCAGAACAGTTAATTGGTAGAGGAGATTTATTAATTTCTCAAGGAAGCGATTTAACAAGAGTGCAATGCGCATTTGTTGACACTCCTGAAGTTGAAGAAATTTGTGAATTTATTGGTTCGCAAAGAGCTTACTCTAGTGCGCATTTATTGCCTGAATACACTCCTGAAGGCAGTAGCTCTTCTACAGGCGAAATGAACTTAGATGAAAGAGATGCTTTGTTTGAAGAAGCAGCAAAAGTTATTGTACAAGCACAGCAAGGTTCTACATCGTTAATTCAAAGAAAACTAAAGCTAGGGTATAACCGAGCAGGAAGAATAATAGACCAGTTAGAAGCAGCCGGAATAGTTGGTCCATTTGAGGGAAGTAAAGCAAGGCAAGTATTAATTGCAGATGAATTATCTTTGGAACAGTTTTTGAAAGACCTTTCGGGAATTGAATAATTTAACATCTTTGTAAAATGAAAAAAATTGGATTGATAGTAGGTTTAATTGGTTTATTTACCGCTAATACTTACGCACAGGAAGACACTAAGGCAAAAGCAATTCTGGATGAATTAAGCAAAAAAACAAAAGCACATAAAACCATTTATGCAGAGTTTGAATTTAGCCTTGAAAATGAAGCTGAAAAAGTTTCTGAAACACAAAAAGGCTTTATCTATTCTAAGGGAGAAAAATATTACTTATCTCTTGGCGGACAAGAAATTATTTGTGACGGAAAAACTATTTGGACGTATATGAAAGATGCCAAAGAAGTTCAGATTTCTGATGTTCCGGCTGAAGGAGAAAGTACAGAAGACTATGTAGATCCAAACAAAATATTCACCATTTACGAAACAGGGTTTAACTACAAACACATTAAAACCCTTGAAAAGAATGGGAAAACTTATGAGTTAATCAATCTTTACCCTAAAAAACCGGCAGAAAAACCTTACCACACTGTAAGGCTTTCAATTGACAAAACTGAAATGGTTATTAATAAAATTATGATTAAAGGTAAAGATGGTTCGACTTATACTTATTCTATCAATAAGTTTGAAGCCAACAAAGCTATGGAAGACAGCAGATTTACTTTTGACACCACTAAACACCCTGATGTGGAGGTAATTGATTTAAGATAATAGTTAGATATTACAATAAAGCCTTCCGCATAGCGGAGGGCTTTTTTATGTTTAAAAAGTAGGTGCAACTGGCTTATTATCTAATATCTTCTCTATCTTTTGCATTACGTCTTCTGTTAGTTTTGTTTTTGCGTCAATCGCCTTAAAGTTTTCTTTTAGTTGGCTTGTTTTGCTTGCGCCAAGCATTACTGTAGAAACATTTTCATTTTTAAGACACCAGGCAATTGCTAAAACAGGTAAGCTTATTTTTAATTCTTTTGCCATTTTTTCAAGCTTCTCAACTTTTTTCAAATTTTCTTTCACCAATGTTTTATCTCTTAGCCATTCTAGGCCTTCCATACCAAGTCTGGTATCCTTTGGTTGCTTCTTTTGATTATACTTTCCGGTAAGTAATCCGGAAGCCAAAGGAGACCAAATGGTGGTTCCTAAGCCGACTGTTTTATATATCTGAGAAAACTCTACTTCTACCTTATCACGAGTAACCATATTATATTGAGGTTGTTCCATTGTTGGCCCAATTAAATGATGTTGTTTAGCAACCATGTGGGCTTCCATAATTTCTTGTGCACTCCACTCTGAAGTTCCCCAGTATAAAACTTTTCCTTGGGTAATTAGGTTATGCATTGTCCAAACCGTCTCTTCAATTGGCGTTTGTTTATCAGGTCTATGACAAAAGTAAAGATCTAAATAATCTACTTGCAATCTTTTTAAAGCTTGTTCACAAGCCTCTACCACATGTTTTCTATGTAAACCTTTTTGAGTTGGCTTAGAGTCCACCAATCCTTGGTAACCAAAAAACACCTTACTGGAAACAGTATAGGTATCTCTATCCCATTTCATTTTCTTTAAAATTTTACCCATTACTTTTTCTGACTCACCTCTAGAGTATATTTCTGCGTTATCAAAAAAATTCACACCATTATCATACGCCAACTTCATTAAATCTTCAGCAATACCATTTCCAATTTGCTTACCAAAAGTCAACCAACTCCCTAATGAGAGCTCACTTAGTTGAAGCCCACTTTTTCCTAATCTTCTATATTCCATATCTTAATTTTTTATGATTAAAGGTTAAAAATATTAAATTGAAAACCAATAAGTTAAATTATAGTTCGAAAAATAATTCAGTACTTTGTAACCAATTGAAAGAGAGAGTTGTCTAATTAGCATAAACCAATAAAAAATAAAAAATGGAACAAATGTTAGGAATTTTAGTACCACTTGGCGCATTTGCAATGGCATTTGGTATTGTTTACATAAATAGAGTTGCTGCAAACAGAGAAAAAATGGCAATGATAGAAAAAGGAATGAATCCGAATGAAGGAAAAGAAGCAGATGCCAGTGGAAATAAATCGTTAAAAAACGGCTTGTTATTTATAGGAGCTGCTTTCGGTCTATTTGTAGGATTTTTGCTTCACAAATATTTAGGAATGAACAATGTATTAGCCCTTATATCTATGGCATTTCTTTTTGGCGGTGTGGGTTTAGTTATATTTTATTTAATAGATAAAAAAAATAACGCCAATAAAGCTTGAGCGAACAACAGGCTATACAAGATGTATTAGCAGGGAAAACCAACAGTTTTGTAACAATTGTTGACCTGTATAAAGATATGGTTTACTCCATATCTTTTCAGGTATTGGGTAATGAACAAGATGCCGAAGAATGTGCACAAGA